>BNJS01004018.1_pt1 | contig 290125 bp, 383 predicted proteins | sample 8540461 | NCBI WGS metagenome assembly BNJS01 (sample SAMD00202454, study PRJDB9452) | human saliva metagenome | isolation source: human saliva | place: Japan
TATCGATGGATACATTGAATTTTTCTGATGGAGCAGAGATTGAAAATGAAGCACACTATATGCTGAATTATGGTAAATTTTCTGAAGATATATTTTAGTTTATCTAATAATATTAATCCCACTATAATTCTATATTGGCTTTATAGAATTGTTGGATACCTTCATACATCAAATATGGACATTACATATTTTCTGCTTTGTAATTACTTCGCAAACGATGTATTTAACATTTAAACACAGGGAAACTATTGCAAAAAAAAAACAAACTATAATTTTAGGTTTAATGCTAGTATATTTCCAAATGTATAGTTTGTTTGCTATTTCACGTGCTGACAAGTTATATTAGTAGTCTGCTGCTATGTTTGATTCCTGTATCTGATGACAGTTTTATTTTTCAGTGAAACGTATTATTATAGCTATTTACTGTAATGCAGCTTTAGTCGAACAGCATCAAACATAATAACTACTATCCCAGCACTATTAGTTTACTTTATTATTTTTCACACATAAATTTACACACATTTATCAGGTTACTACTGGTTAATTTCGAATATACTATGTGAAGGTTTTGATATACTTTATAGGAATCATGAGTAGTTTCTGTGCATGCTGGATATAGATTGCCCAATGCTTGCTAGGTTACGATGGAATGAGTATCTGTGGAGGAAAGTTAGAACTGGCAAGATTGCACTCACGTATTTAAGTCAGAACAAGGCTGCCGGACTGACTTTTGGTCTGTTATTATTCAATCGACATGTCGTCCTTTCTTCTTAAATTTATTAATGCTCTGTTTGTATCCGTAGGCAACATGGGTGATGAGTAAACTATACGAAATGGTAATGCGTGGGCAGGGATGGAGATGATGACTTTTCTATGTATTAACAATAGCTCTTCATTTATATCTAGATGATATATATATAGTTATTTTATTTGGGATGATATATTATATTTATAAGAAGAATACATTATACAGTGTTTCTTATTCCAAATTATTATTTTGGAGTATTTATGTTCCATTTCAGGTGGAGCTTAAAGCACATTATGTTTGCATGGATGCCAATTATTTTATCTTAGAGCAAAAGGTCTAATATTATTTGCTGAAAGATACGAAAACAACATATTTGATAAATATAAGATTATATATGCATTTAATATATGCATTACAAATAGGGTAGTGCAGTTTTTACGACCATCATGATTCAATGAATTTAGACTATGATTTCTAGTTATCAATGGAATAAGTATTTATGCAACGATAACTACTTCGAGATGAAATTGTTCGTGTGAATGGGATACAGTAGAGCAAACATTTTAAAAGCTACCAGTTTCAACTATGTTAGAGGATATATATCGTCATCGTGAAAACATGATTCAAAAATAAAAAGTTGAAATTATAGATAAAAAGATAATAAAGTAAATGTGCGTGAGCATGAGTTTATATATAGAATTATGATTGAAATCGCTTCAGACTTAGTCACTTCGTTTGGTATTTTGATGACCTTCAGACAGATTATAGTGTAAGATTCTACAAATAGAAAGTGACACAACGGAGTATCGTAATATCAAAGTGTTCTAACGAAATGATAGATATGTATACGCAGAAACTTTATATCAATGGGGCAGACCAAAAATAGAAAAGATTTATCACTGCAAATAGGACATCGTTATCAAAAATTATAGTTGGTATTATACTACTAAAGACAATAGGATGAAATGATAAAATAAAAATTTTTAATTGTTAAAGGGATGAAAACTTGTGATATAATAAACTCATACAGATAAGGAGGTATAAGTTATGGTAAATATGCATGACAAAAGCAAATGAATTTGAAAGAGCATTAAGGAGAAGTGACGAGGTATAAAACTTCAGTAGCAGCATCAGAAGGACTTTATTCAGATAAGAAAGAAGCTAATTCATTGTATACGAGTTTGTAGGTCAAAACAAAAAGAATTAATGGAAAGTGCTCAAACAGGGCACAACCAACAGAAGATTACAAAAGTGTTTGAGAAAATTCAACAAAAATTAATGGAGAATGCTAAAATTCTTAGAATTTGTGCATGCTCAACAAAAATTACAATTTTTAATTGAGACTTTAAATAAGATAATGTATAAACCATTAGATGAGCTTTTTCGAAAAAGTATGAAATAATAATAGTAAAAGCCTAGATGAGTGTAAAAATCTGTCTAGGCTGTTATATCATTTCATATTTTATTTAGATCTTTATTTTTCTACTATAATCTATTAATTCAATAGAAGATGATATTTTGTAAAATGGAGTTATTAAATAAATTCCATTGAAAGTGTTTTATTATACGACATCAAGTAGTTTTTACTTTTACTTCTAAAAGCTACTTTTTGACAAAAGTGCTTTATCATCCTTTCACCCTTTTCTAGTTTTAGTAAAAATCTTCTGACAATTTGATTCCTGGGACTTCATTATGTGGAAGATAGCATTATTATAACTAGTAATAGGCATGATTCCTAAGAAGAGACGGTGTATCAGGATAATCAGCACGACAAACTCTGCTAATTGTACAATTTTATCTGATTCAAAAACAGGTTGAGTAATAAAGTAATCAGCACCGGACTTAATTTTTTTCTCAACTAATCGTTTTGTTTTTGATAAATCTCGAACATTTGACCATATGCCGCAACAAAGTTTAATTGGTACTTTCTTAAGTGATGCTACATTAGTATCCAAGCCGTCGTTAAGCATGTTGATTAAAGATGTATTAATTTAAGGCTGGTTACATCACATACGCTAGTAGCATCAGGAAAATCTCCCAACTTACTTGGATCACCTGTAATGGCAAGTATATTATTGATACCAAGAAGATCAAAATCCCATAAGTCGAGACTGCTAAGCCGATAAGGTTATGATCTCGACACGTCAAATGCAGTAAGGTAGGTGTAGATGATATACTCTGAACAGCTGCTGTGGCTAAATTACAAATTCTAGTACTTGCTAAAGAATTATCTGCCAAAGTTATAGCTCATATTTTTCTTATCTATAGCTTTTGCCTCAATAAATTTATCTATTTAGATGCTGGTGGATCTAATTTCGGCAATTATCGTGACTTATGCTTTATCTACAATTGTGGGATTAGTACTTTGCTACTCGAATAAGCTCTTCTTCTGCAGGAAGAGGAGTGATTATTTTTCTTCTTATCGAGTTTTAGATTTTTGAATACCTCGTTTTATCGCGCGGATATGCTCTAGGGGTAGTGCCACAACAACTACCAATTAATCTGACACCTTCTTCAACTAATAGCTTAGCACTTTGTTCAAAGTATGCAGAATTTTTCTAAAACGATATTCGTTACCATGTATAGTTTGAGTTAATTGTAATAAACTGGCGTTAGGATAAGCTGATAAATAACTTTGAGCGAACAAAGGAACTTGTTTTTAGACTCTTTATCATATGATATGGACCCAAATGGCAGTTTAGTCCCAACAACGTCAGCACCTAAATTAACAAAGAGTACTTAAGGCATCTATTACTTTTTCACCATTTTGAGTAATACCCTGCTTCTAATAATGAAATATTAGTGATAATTGGTGAGGTTAGTTAGCTTTCTTGCCAGTTAATACTGCACGAATTTCTTCTTGGTCATAATATATCAAAACAATAGCATCGATTTTATCGGTTGATAGAGTACTTTTACTTGATCAGGTGTTTCCTTGACAATAGTTTCTAGCGTTAGCTCGCATTCGCTGAAGCACCACGAATTGCACCGATAGTACTGAAAACAATAGTATTTTTCTCCTGCAGCCTTACGTGCTATTTTCAGCAGCTTTAATATTAATTTCTTCAAATTTATCTTTCATAACCATAAGTTTTTAATTGACATTTTTGGCAGTATAGGTATTCGTTTGAATAATATCAGCCTGCTTCAATATAAGCTCTATGAATTTTCTCTACAGAATCTGGATTGAAAGTATTATTATATTCATGACAACTTTCTAAGCCGTTACCATAGAGACTATACCCATAGCTCCGTCAGCTACGAGTACATCTTTTCTAACTCTCTAATAAGTTTCTCATATAAACCTCCCTATTTAGTGGAAAGTTCATTTCTTGTTTCTTTAGTTACCTCAACTAAAACTTAATGCTCAATTGTTTCTTTTTCTACGAGTTTTTAATCCACAGTCAGGATTAATCCAAAAACTACTCTTTAGATAGTTTTTGAAGAGGACGTAGATATTAGTACGAACTTCCTCTTTAGTCGGTAGCCACGAGGTGAGTGAATATCATAAACTCCCAAGACCTATTCCTAAAGGATAAATTGCTGTTTCGAGATGCAGAGATTAATTCTCCATGACTTCTACTAGTTTCGATAGAAATAACATCAGCATCTAAAGCTCGTATAGAATCGATTATTTCATCGAAGTTAGAATAACACATATGTGTATGGATTTGTGTCTCATCTTTTACTGATGAAGTAGCTAAACGGAATGAAAATACTGCTTCTTCAAGATATTGTTCTTTTTTACTATCTCTTAGAGGTAATCCCTCACGAATAGCAGGTTCATCAACTTGGATAATTGAAATTCCTAGCTTTTTCTAGAAGATCAATTTCATTTTTAAGAGCAATAGCTATTTGATTGAAAATTTCTGCTTTAGAAATATCAGTTCTTTCAAATGACCAGTTTAGTATCGTAACTGGTCCAGTTAACATACCTTTTACAGGACGATTAGTTAGACTTTGAGCATAGGCAGTTTCTTTAACAGTTACAGCCTCAACATGTTTACTATCTCCATAAATGATTGCGGTTTTACTCCACGAGAACCATATGATTAGAACCCAACCAAAATTTAGTAGAGGCAAATCCTGCAAAACGTTGACCAAAGATCTCAACCATGTCTGTACGTTCAAATTCACCATGAACTAATACATCAATATCAAGATCTTCTTGAATTTTTATCCAACGTGCAATTTCATCCTCAATGAATTTTCATACTCTTCATTAGATAATTCACCTTTTTTCCATAATGCACGCTGAAGACGAACTTGTTTAGATTGAGGAAATGATCCGATAGTAGTTGTTGGTAATAATGGTAGGTTGAATTTTTATTTTGAACTTCACGACGAACTTTATAATCAGATGGACGGGTGAAAGTACATTTTCGCTAGATTCTAATTCAAGATTTCTGAAATCAGCTGCTTGTAACTTGTTAAAATCATTAACATGTTTCTCATAGGCTGCCTCTTCTTTACCATCTAATTTATTAGCAAGCAAGTTAAGTTCTACTAGCTTTTTGATCAGCAAAAGGCTAAACCATTTAGTAAAGTTTCTTCTAATTCTGTTTCATTTTTGCTTGTAACGGAACATGCAGAAGTGAACAAGAAGGTTGGATTACTAATTCAGCAACATTTGATTTAAGCTCTTCTAATAATGCAGAACTATCTACGAAGTCATTACTCCAAACATTACGTCCATCAACAACTCCAGCAAAAACTTCTTTGTCTTTGAATAACCCAGCTTTTATATTAGCTAAATTTTCTTCTCTACCGTGAACGAAGTCTAATCCAAATGCAACAGGTAAATCTACAAGTTCTTTGGCTTCAATTAGAGCTTCAAAATAAGTTTGGAAGATGAATTTAGCATTTACTTCATTATTGAAATGGTTATAAACTTTATGAGCTAGCTTTATGTAGTTTCTTCCTTCATCAGTAACAAAAATAGGTTCATCTACTTGTATGTATGATGCTCCAGCATCAACTAATTCTTTGAATACTTGTGTGTAAAGTGGAACTAATTTATCTACAGCTTTTTCAAGTTCGCCTACGTCTAATCCACTTGATAAAGCAACATATGTCATAGGTCCAGTAATAACCGGTTTTGCTTTATCTCCTATGATTTTTTTTGCTTCTTTGTATAAATCAAGAAGACGAGTATTATTTAATTTAGGGTTAACATCTTTCCATTCTGGCACGATATAGTGATAATTTGTATTAAACCATTTTTTCAATGCAGATGCAACATTATCTTTGTTACCACGAGCGATATCAAAGAACAAGTCTACATCGACTTCTCTTCCTTCAAAACGTTTTGGAATAACGTTGAAATTGAAATGATAAATCTAAAAATATGATCATATAATGAAAAATCACCAACTGAATTAAATCTAAACCTAGCATCAAATTGTTTTTGATAAATTCGCGACGTAATCTTTCAGCTTCCTCAAATAGTTCATTTTATGCACATTACGGCCCAATATCCTTCTATCAATTTTTTTCCATTCTCTTTTTCCCTAAACGTGGATAACCTAAACTTGAAATTTTTGTCATTAAATCTTTCCTCCTGAAATTTAAAAATTTTGTATATGTTATAGAATTATAATAAAAAACGCCCTTAAACAATAATCTAATATTGCCTAAGGACGTGCGTTTTATACGTGGTACCACCTTATTTTATGGAACAGTCTAAAATTATTTAACTCTTTCCACCTCATTAAAATTTTAACGCTGTTTTGTGCGTAATTATCTAACTATCGCTCGATAATTAAAACTCAAAGACCATATTCAAAAATTCATTAATCTCTTTTTCAGCAACTGAGACTCTCTGGTGTAAATCCTTTTTCTACTCATCTTTTCATAGTTATTATATTAATTTGTATAAAATATTTTTATTCAGTCTTAAATACGACAAAAGAGTAGTAACACAAGGGACAGAAATGACCGTGTTACCACCCAATTTTATAATCTTAAATAAACTTTAATTTTACCTCTACTGATTGTTAACGGTAATCAACTGAAAACTAACTCATTACTACTCATTAGTTTAGCTCTGTGACCATTTACAATATACTCAAATCCTTTTTCACCAACCAAAAAGGTCTCTAACAATTAAGTAATATTGCTCTTCACTTCATCGCTTTTAAAAACTGTTAAGGGAATATTAACATAAGATTTTTGTCAATACTTCTTAGTAAAAATTAAAACTTTTTCGAATTGTCAGAAATCTAAGAAGATCATATATGTTAATATATTTTAAAGATAATATTTTAATAATAACTATTTAGAAATATTTTAACTTTTACTAATAGTTAGTTAATATCCATAAAGGTATACTGTATTCATCAAACAAAAGTTTTTGATAATAAAGTATTAATAAGAGGAGAAAAATACAAATGAAAAAAATAACTTTATTAAATCGAAAATTTTACAAAATGGGCAATCAGAAAAGTTAGTGTTGGTGTGGTGTCAGCTGCAATTTGCTAGCGGAATTTTTATAGTTGTTGGCAGTGGAGAAGCTCATGCAGTGATTTACAAGATAAAGCTCCTGTAGTTCAAAATGTAGAAATAAACAAGTAGATGATGCAACTGAATCTAAAGTAATTGAAAGACAAAGTAAATACTGTAGGAAAAAGAAACAAAACAAGTTGAGAAAAGTACAGTTGAAGCAAAAATGTTGTAAGTGCTGAGAAACAATCTGAAGTAAAAATCAGAAAAAGAAGTAAGTATTGAATCAAAAAGAAACTGATGTGAATAATTTTAATAAAACAGGCAAAAGATGTAGCAGAATCACAAACAACTCCAGTTGAAGTTAAAAAAGCAGTAATGGAGAATACAAAAGATACAATCGATGTACCAGCTAAATACTTAGATAAAGCAAACTTCCCAGGACCATTCACTAGCAGGAGTAAACCAAGTAATTCCTTATGAATTCTTCTGGTGGAGATGGAATGTTAACTCGCTTAATCTTAAAATCATCTGATAAAGCACCATGGTCAGATAACGGATCAGCGAAAAATCCAGCATTATTACCATTAGAAAAACTAGGAAAAGGATTATACTTCTATGAAGTAGACCTAGAAGGAACAAAAGGAAAATCGGATAAAGAATTACTAGATTTATTAAAAGCTAATGGAACACAAAGCTACAAAGCAACAATCAAAGTATACGGTGAAAAAGACGGAAAAGCGGATCTAACAAATGTAGTAGCGACAAAAGATGTAAATGTAAATCTAAATGGTCTTACAAGTGTTAACGAAGTTAAAAAAGCAGTAATGGAGAATACAAAAGATACAATCGATGTACCAGCTAAATACTTAGATAAAGCAAACTTTCCAGGACCATTCACAGCAGGAGTAAACCAAGTAATTCCTTATGAATTCTTCGGTGGAGATGGAATGTTAACTCGCTTAATCTTAAAATCATCTGATAAAGCACCATGGTCAGATAACGGATCAGCGAAAAATCCAGCATTATTACCATTAGAAAAACTAGGAAAAGGATTATACTTCTATGAAGTAGACCTAGAAGGAACAAAAGGAAAATCGGATAAAGAATTACTAGATTTATTAAAAGCTAATGGAACACAAAGCTATAAAGCAACAATCAAAGTATACGGTGAAAAAGATGGAAAAAGCGGATCTAAACAAACGTAGTAGCAACAAAAAGAAGTGACTATAAATCTACACAGAAACTAAGCAAATGGATATGAAACCAGGTGAAAGATATGATGCCAGAAAATATGACTATGGATTCTCATATGAATAAAGATATTACGCAAGATAATATGACTATGAATACTCATATGAGTAATGGAATGATGAAAAAAGGTATGCTACCAAAAACAAGTGCGGCACCTGAAGGAACAATGAGTTCAACAAATTCATCAAATACTGGAATACTAGGATTAATCATTGCAAGCTTCTTAGGTCTATTAGGATTTCAGAAGAAAAATAATTAATAAAATAAAAATAAACTTGTAGATTTTATCGAAATAGTGCTATACTTTTATTGTATAGTACTATTTTTGATAAGAGGAGTTAAATATGGTTAATAAAAATTTTATTAGTAGATGATGAAATAGAAATAACGGAGATAAATAAACGATATTTAGAGCAAGATGGATATGATGTTGATATCGCTAATGATGGTAAAGAAGCTTTTAGAGAAATACAAGAAAAAAATAAATATTCTTTAATAATTACAGATATAATGATGCCAAATATGGATGGCTATGATTTAATCAGCGAAGTACAGTATTTAGATGAGGAACAACCATTTTTTATTCATAACAGCGAAAACAACAGAGCCAGATAAAAATCTACGCTTTAAGTTTGGGAGCAGATGATTATATAGTAAAACCATTTTAGTCCAAGAGAATTAGTTTTAAGAGTTAAAAATATACTACGTAGAATTGAAAAAAATAGTAGTGAAAATATTTCAACTCTAGGTGATTTAGAAATTAACTATAGTAGTAGAATTGCTATAGTAAATGATAGACAATTAGAACTAACCGTGAAATCTTTTTGAATTATTATGGCTACTGGCTAATAATCCGGATCGTGTTTTTCTAAAAACAGAATTGTATGATTTGGCAAGATGAATATGTAGAAGATGCAAACACGCTAAATGTGCATATACACTCTTTAAGAAGAATTTTAACGAAATATTCGACACACACCAAGTGTAAAAACTGTATGGGGTCTAGGATACAAAATGGAAAAACAAGTTTAAAAAAATGGAAAGGAAATATAGTATGAAATTAAGATTATATTATTGTTGGATATATTTTATCATTTTTAATAACTATTATAGCTGTTTTTGGGCTTCAAATTTAATGTTAATTGAAAAAGATACATATTTTATAGTTATGATTACAATAATTGCAGGGGCTAATTGAGCTACAATTAGTATTATATTATTAAAAAGGTGTATTTAAGTCATTACGTGTTCTAAAGAGACAAACGATTAGTATAAGTGAGAAAAATTTTTGATATTAGTAATACTGTAGAAGGTCCTACTGAGTTTAGAGAATTATCGTTATCATTCAATGAAATGGCAAAAACATTTAAAAAGAAAGTTTTTGAATCATTGGAAGAAAGTGAAAAAGAAAAATCCCTCATGATAGCCCAATTATCACATGATATTAAAACTCCTATAACTTCAATTCAATCAACGGCAGAAGGAATGTTAGACGGAATAATAAAAGGAGAAGAATATAAATATTATCTAGAAACAATTTGATCGTCAAACAACAAGATTGAATAAACTTGTTGAAGAATTAAATTATTTAACTTTAAGTGTAAAAAGATACTAGTGAAGATGATAAAAAAATAAAACAATATTTTTAGACAAATTATTGATTGACTGTATGTCAGAGTTTAAGTTATGAGCAGAAAAGGAAAAATAGAGATATTTTTATTAAAGTTATTCCTGAGAATGCTAAAATAGTAAGTAATTACAATAAAATACAAAAGAATTATCGTAAATTTGATAGGGTAATGCATTTAAATATTCACCAAGTGGTACAAAAATAGAAATAGTTGCTGAAATACAAAATCAAGAATTATCTATTTCTATAATTGATGAAGGTTGTGGTATAAAAAGAAGAAGAGATTGATAATATTTTTTAAAAAGATTATATCGTGTTGAAGCATCAAGAAATATGAAAACTGGTGGTTATGGATTAGGTTTGGCAATAGCGAAAACAGTTAGCCTTACAAATAAATGGAGACATATTAGTAGAAAGTGAGTATGGAAAGGGTAGTAAATTTACTTTTGAAAATTAATTGTTAATATACCGAGTATATAATAATGTATTTTAATTGATTTGATTTTTGGAAATAACAAGAGAAATTAGATTTTCAGGATTTTCAAAGTTTTGACAAAATAAATTATTCAAGGTATAATTAAAAATTTACTGAGGAAAATAAATATGGCAAATTCAAAGTATATTACACGTCTTAAGCGCTCAGAAGGGCAACTAAGAGGGATTCAAAAAATGATAGAAGAAGAGAGAGTGTATTGATATAATAACTCAATTAAGTGCAGTTCGTTCAAGCGTTGATCGTGTTATTGAGTTGCTAATAACAGAGAATCTTATGGAATGTATTAATAATCCTTTAGAAAGTCCCTTTGAACAGAAAGAAAAAATAGAAAAAGCTATAAAATATATAGTAAAGAGTAAATAGTTTTAAAGAAATAATAAAAAGCCTTGTTCCTAACTAATCTTAGGAACAAGTTTTTTGATGATGTATTAATTTTGTATTACAGAGAATTTCAATATAGTAAAAATTTTGGTTGTTTTTTTATTGTTTAATATTTTATTTTTTCTCCAGGCCAATTATTCATACCACCTTCGATATTTATTATATCGAATCCTTGAGCCTCTAGAAAATCATATGCTCTAGCTGAACGTCCACCCTGCTTTGACATATTACATAGTATTTTTGATTTTTATCTAATTTAGTGAATTCTATACCAAGACTACTTAAAGGAAAAATTTTTGAGCAGAAGGTATGATGACTCAGCTGCATATTCGTGATTTTTCTCTTACATCAAGAATCATACAGCTCCTCTTTATTTGTATTTATCATAAAAATTTTTGCATTGAAAATATTGGTTTTCATAGATTGATTCCTTTTTATATTATAATTTTTATATATACTAAATTTGTCTGTATACAATATAGTTTAAATAAACAATAAGTTGAGTTGATTAATATAGATCCTGATATAAGTTTAAACTATTTTACCTCGCCATGCATGCATTCCACCTTGAACATTAACAACATCGAAACCTCTTTTTAAGTTTCTTTGCGTAAGTTTACTTCTTGCTCCAGAGTGACAAAATTACATATTTTTTTGTCAGCTATTGGAGTGAAGTTGCCGATTTGATTTAGTGGAATATTTTTTTGCGTTTTTTATATGGCCTCTTCTAAATTCACCAGGTGTTCTTACGTCAATTAATTGAATATTTTCCTTTAATTTATTTTTCTAATTCAGTAGTAGAAATACTGTCAATTTTTGTGAATAAAAAACATTTTGTTTACCTCCTATATACCCCTATAGGGTATATTAAAACATTAATTGAAATCTTTTGTCAAGGATGATGATTTATTATAAAGTAATAAGATAATAATAGTCCTACAAAAATTTTTAGAGAAAGTAATAAGAGAATTAATTATACTTTTGAAAAGATTTTTGAAAAATGCCATAAAAAAAGATATAAATATAATTCTTTTTATGTTTTATGGATAATTAGTTTTTAAAATAATAAAACTTACCTCAGAGTTTTGATAATAATCTAAGTTGAGGTCAGCTTTTTATATTTTTATTCTTCTTCAGTCTCACGAGGAAAAATCATTGATTCACTAAAGTTCAAGTTGCGAAGAGCTGTGTAAGAATCTTCTAGAGAAATATAGTTTAATTTTTCTCATAGTTAATACTCTATATTTTTAAAAGTAGTGATGCTGCAGTAACTATAGACAGTACTCAACAAATTCTGAAGGAAGTTAATAATGAATATTGTAAAACATTAATTTTAATAGTTTCAGAAGAGGTGCTATTTGTTATTTTTAGAGGTTAAGTAAGGGTTTCAGTACATGTCAATAGATGTCAAAATATTGATTTTAATTGATTTTTGATTTTTGAAACTCATTACATCGCACTACAAATTAATAAAAACTTTACCTTTTTAGATAAATATATCAGTTGATATTGAGTTAAGTCCTGCTATCATTTCGATGGCAGGGACTTTTTTAATATTTGGGACACTAACTCTTATCTATATTTTGGTGAAGTTGAGTTGACATCTACAAAGTTCAATGTTATAATATATTCAAAAATATATTTGAATGAGGTGTTTATGATTCAAAATGTTGTTACTTCAATAATCCCAGTATTCTGGGACAGCTGTAGACTTACTTTATTATCCTAATGTTATTTTTTGCTAAAAAGAAAAAAAGCAGAAAAGACATCATTAACATCTATTTAGGACAATTTCTAGGCTCTGTTAGTCTAATATTGCTAAGTTTACTTTTTGCGTTTGTCTTAAATTATATTCCTAGTAAAGAGATTTTAGGTTTGCTCGGTTTGATTCCAATTTTCTTAGGTCTCAAAGTTTTGCTTTTAGGAGATTCTGATGGAGAAGCTATTGCCAAAGAAGGGTTGCGCAAAGATAATAAAACCTGATTTTTCTAGTCGCTATGATTACTTTTGCAAGTTGTGGTGCCGACAATATTGGTATCTTTGTCCCATATTTTATTACATTAAATTTAGTGGATTTGATAGTGGCTTTACTTACATTTCTAGTCATGATTTATCTCTTGGTTTTTTCTGCCCAAAAATTGGCACAAGTCCCATCTGTTGAAGAAACTTTGGAAAAATATAGCAGATGGTTTATTGCCGTTGTTTATTTAGGATTGGGGATATATATCCTGATTGAAAATAACAGTTTTGACATGCTATGGACTATGTTAGGATAGGAGAAAATATTATGAAAAAAGATAGTATCTGCCAAGTGAATATTATAAATCAACAAAATGTTACAACCGCAATGAATTACCTTGAAAAGGAAAAAGTCCAAAAATCACTTCGCATTTTAACAAAGTTTACCGATAATAAACAGATAAATATCATCTTTTATCTCCTTGCTGTTGAAGAACTCTGTGTCTGTGATATAGCCTGTTTACTGAGATCTCAGTATGGCCTCTGCATCCCACCATCTTCGTAAACCAGCCAATGGAAACATCTTGGACACTAGAAGAGAGGGAAAATTATATATTATTTTATAAAAGATGAGGAAATCAGAGATTTTTAATCAACTAGGATAACAAACTATTTTTTTACTACTTTTACTATGATTATATATACGACTTATCTAAGAAATTTTTTGATGAAATTTACTCACAAGAAATACCTACTCGTATCATGTTGATACTGTCAATAAGTATGTAAACGCTCAAATAGAGTTACGGAGTATTAATCAAATAAGCTGAGTGTGTCATAACGTTAGCCAAACCCTTTATGGATTCGTTGACTTTTGCTTGAAATTATAATCTTCAAACAAAGTAACTAAGTAACGTTCCAGAGACTCCTCGTTAGGAAAAACCTTCTTTTCGTTTGACGTTTGATTTCTTTATTAAGAGACTCAATGAGGTTTGTCGAACAAATGCTGTGCCAAATCTGGTAGTGAAACTGATAATATGCACTATTATAAACTCTATTTGTACATTTTTATTTTTATCAAAAACTGTACATTCTTATTTTATCATTTTTCAATTAGTAAGTCTAGGATTACCAGATTATGGTTTCCATTTGTTCCGGACACACTCATGATTCAATGTTGCTTAATGTAGGTACAAATTGGAAAGAACTCCAAGTCAGAATGGGGGCATAAGTCAATGTTAACTACTACGGATACTTGCGCAGAGTTAGCACCTCAAAGAAAGCTAGAAGTAGTCAGCATTTATTTAGATTAGATTGCTGAATTAACTTATTAACTACTCTAGCTTTTCGCTCTACCTTTTGAAGGATAAATTCTCATAAACGTTGATATAACAGTATTTAAAGATTGCTGAAATAACATTAACAACCTTTACAGATATAGAAAATTATCGCCATATCTAAATATTAATACTTAGACATAGCGATTGATTTAATTTTTTTCATATATTGTTAGTAAAGTTACCAACTAATTACTTTTTCCATCTTCTATTTTTGATATCAGCATCATAAAGTTTGTTTTAGAAGCTCTTCATCAAAGAAGTTCTCAGCTTTATCATTCTTTATAACTTTTCCATCAAGAAGAGCAATAATATTATCACTGTATGCCAGTAGCTTTGATTTTATATCATGTAGTACCATGATAATAGTAATTCCTAAAGATTTACTAAGATCTCTAACAAGTTGCATTATAGATTTTTGATATTTTATATCAAGGAAGGTCGTAGGTCTCGTCTAATATAATAATATCAGTGCTTTGTGCTAACGCCATTGCGATGTAAACACGTTGAAGTTGGACCACCAGACAATTCATCTACACGTTTATCTCTATAGGCTTTTTAAATTAGTTTTTCAAGAGCAAATTCAAATTTTTCAACATCACTAGCGTTAGGTTTATAAAAAGAAAATATTTTGATAAGGAAGACGAGCGAAACTAACCATATCATAAACAGTAATTTCTCTTGAGTTTCATTCTTTTGATAAACAATCGCAAGAATACTGCAAGTTCTTTTTTAATGAATATGAATTTAATTCTTTACCTTCGATTTTCACGCTTCCAGAATTATAGTTTAAATTTTTTGCTAATATTTTTATAAGTGTACTCTTACCACATCCATTTTTACCAAGTAGGGTAGTAAATTTTTACCTTTTTCAATATCTACATTGAGTTTTTCGAAAAGAGTATTTTTATTATTATACTTAAATGTAAGGTTATTAATTTCTATTATGTTTTCCATTAACTTACTCCTTTCTTAACTAAAAATAATAAATGCAGGTCCACCGATAATCATCATTATTAAATCAGCAGGTATTTCTATTGGCGCGAAAATAACACGACCGATTGTATCGAATAATAGTAGGATAAATGCTCCCAAGTAAAGCACTAAAATGGAATAGTATAGATATGATTTCTACCAATTATAATCTTAGCAATATAGGAGGTGTAATAAGAGCTAAAAAGACCATAACACCAGCAACAGCTGTAGACACAGAAGCAAGAGCTACCGCAACAAATGAGATTAGCAGGCGAATCATATTAATATTGATTCCTAGTGAACTAATAATATTATCATCTAAAGCGAAGATATTACATAGTTTTTGCTAAGAAGAAACTGATAATTAGTAAAATAGGAATCCAACTTAATAATAATGAAACATCATCCCAGTTTTTAGTTCCTAAACCGACAGTTTTAAATGCTGATGAAGTAGTAGAGTTCGTTTGGTTCATGTATTGCATAGAATTTAATATTCCTGTGAAGAAATAGCTAATAGCAATACCTATTAAAAATTATTTTTAACATTGTTTTTTTGTTCTACCAGCTAAGTAATAAATAATTAAGAAACCAATGACACCACCGATGATAGAAAACACTGATTTAAACAGCAAAAATTGAGGGAATAATCCTAATCCTAAGTATAAAAAAATAGGCTAGCTCCACTAGAAACACCTATAATACTCGGATCAACAAGTGGGTTCTTCAATACAGTTTGTAGTAATAAACCACTACACCAAGAGCAGCACCGACTAATATAGTTATAATAATTCTGGGAAACGAACGTCGATAATTGCATTAACATTGGCGTATTCTCTAGTAAAGATACCAACAGCTAATTGTCCGACGCTAGCTTTTATACTACCACTATTCGCTGCGAAAAATACGGTACTTAATAAAAAGTAGAATAAGAACAGAAAAAGTGATTGTTTTTTGTTGTTAAACATCAAGAACCTCCTTATATAGTTATATGTTTAGTATAACATATGTAGTTTATAATTTAAATTATGTAAAAAACCAGAGGTAGCAATGTGCTACTTCTGGTTTTAAGTATTAGTTACTATAGAAAATACTGTATAGACTTTTCTAATCCTTTTTGGTAATCGTATGTAGCTGTCATACCAAACATTGAGCTATCTAAGTCGATAACTTTATTATTTTTACCGCATCAAAGTGTGACCAACTCTTATTGTTTTCAAATTCTTTCTTAAACATTTCAGTTACTGTCTCAGGCATAGCATGAGCAGTTCGTAATATAAAGTCTGGTTTATCGTTTAAAGCTGTTTCTAAGTTTAGATTTTTAAACTCTTCATTACCTTTAATGATATTTTCACCACCAGCTAATTTTTACTAGGTTACCCACATAAGATTTTTTCAGTGGCAGCCATGTAACTCCAGGTAATCCCATAAGAACTAAAAACTTTTGGTTTCTTTTTTTATTTGCGATTTTTCATTGAACTTAGTGAAAAATTCATCATGTTCTTTTTTAATTTATTGAATTTTTTTCAACTTTACCAAATTCTTTTTGCAAAGATCTTCTGTAATAGCGTATAATCCGTTAACACTACGAATATCTACAAATTTATAAGGGATTTTATTTTTCTCGAACCCTTCTTTTATCCAGTCTTGCAAACTATCTGGAGCATATACAATAGAAGGATTAATCGACTTGATAACTTCCATATTTGGATTCATAGGAAGTCCGATTTGAACAGTGTTGTCATATCTTTTAGGCATACGACCTAATTTCGTAGTAGGCACCCCTGCTAATTTAATATCAAGCACATTTGCGACTTGAGCTAAAGCTACAGAATCCATTATGACACGTTTTACCATTTTCCTCTTCAGATTTTTTATCTTTATTTACACCTGTTAAATCTATCGTTTCATTAAAAGCTTTATCAGCTAGATTAGGATCAGTTCCAGTAGTGTTACCAGCTTTATTTTGTGATGAACAAGCAGTAAGAACTAGAATACTGGCTAATAGTAGTGTAAATAGTAGGGATAGTTTTCTTTTCATGAATTATCTCCTAATTATTTTTCTTTTTAAGAACAAAGAAAGCTCCGGCAGTTATTACAAGAACTCCGATACCTCCGCCAACATAGTAAGGTACGTAGTTTGTTTCTTTAATAACTTCCATTCTAAGCCCTTCATTTCCATTTTTAATAGTATCAGTATTAACTTCTACGAAATATCGAACTGGTCGATTCATAGGTTCTATATACATTTGTACCATAGCTAAGAAGTTTTCATTTGGCACTTCAAAACGATAATCAACATAGCTATCTTTATATTGTTCAATATGAACTTTAGTTTCAGTAGCAGTAACTTGTTTGAATTCTCCATCTTTTTGAAGAACTTTAATGAAAGGACCTTGTTCTTTACTACGTTGAACCCAATTCATTAGGTGAACACGTACAGTTGCGTATAATTTTCCATCTTTTGTACGTTGAAGCATAGCTTTTAGACCAACGCTTTTTCACCACTAGATTTTTGATTTTTTTAAGAGCTTCGTTTAAGTCACCACCTGCATTAATAGGAGAGATGACACCTTGAACCATACCCTTCACCTATAGCAGTGTTTTTTTAGTCCCACCATCAGCAGTAACACCAGTAATAGGGTTTTAGATATGAACCTGTAATGTCAAGGTTATAAAGACCAGGATTTTTTGTTTTTTGATCAGCTTTGAAATAGTCTTCAATTTTTAGCAACAAATCCTTTCAGGTGCCTTATTCTCATCTTTTTTGTCTTTATTTTCTTCTTCTTTTTTCTTATCGTTTTCTTTTTTATCTTTATCTTTAGAATTATCCTCAGAACCTGATACTAAAGAAGCAGCTGACCAGTTAAATTTAATAATAGCATTTTGAGATGCATCACCACCCATAATTTGGTTCATGGCATCAACCGCAATTCTAACACCAACTTTATCAGGTTTAGCTTCTCCAAAGTTAAAGCTAAGAGTTCTTGGGTATGTACTAGTCCCTCCATTTAAATTAGTGTCATTATAAGAACTTGTTACTGAAGCAGCAGTTAGGCTTCCAGAAAAAAGTGGAGATGAATAAATACTTAGTGATAATACGTGACCATGCATATTACTAAAATCCATCGGTGTGAATTGAACAGAAATAGTAGAGGTGTTATTATCATGAACGTTTACAGTAGCATGTGTAGCTAGTGCATTGTTCCCCATAGAAAGACGACCACTATTTTCAGCGTGCCATAGTTCCACAGGAACGCTATATACTCTGTCAGCAGCATGTACATTTTTAACGAAAGGAACATTACTAGATGTAACTATAAACGTTAATGTAGCAATAACTGTCGTTAACAGTTTTAAAATTCGTTTCATTGTATAAACTCACTTTCTTTTTGTATTATTTAATTTTTATAAGAAAGGCGGGAAGTTTTTCCGCCTTTTGGAGTGAGATAATAGTATGCTTATTAGCGGGGTATTATCTTACTATTTTTCATTTTGTTTTCTTCTATAAACAATGAAGGCACTAACTAGAGTAGAGCTCCTGCAAGAATTGATGATGATGTTTCTAATCCAGTATTAGATAGTCGTCCATTGTTTAGACGTCCACCTTTTGGAGTTAAAGGTCCAGCGCCATTACCAGCGGCACTTGGTCCAGGGTTACCATCTGTAACAACAGCTTTTCCTTGTCTTTCTGTGGCGTTAGACCAGTTTAGGCTAAGAATTGCATCTTTTTACCAGCACCCGGCATAATGCTTTCCATTGTTGGTACGAATACTGATACAGGAATATTAGTTAATTTCTCATTTGATGTGAAGTGAGTTTGAACTTGATTCATAGCGCCACCTGTGCTGGTAACAGGATATTCAGTTCCGTTAACCCAGAAGCGTTTAATACCGTCAGTTAGTGTTCCAATTTTAATATCGTGGAAACGCACGATGTAGTGATATGTGTCACCATCTTTATAAACTGTAATACCATCTAATGCTGCATTCCCCATAGATGCATGACCTGCTTCATATGCATTTAGTAGTGAAGCAGTTACGTTATCGTAGAAAGTAACTGTACGTTCTTCACCTTGTCCTTGAGTAGTTGCAGGAGTTGTTTTTGGAGCAGGAGTAGTTACTACAGGTTTAGTTGTAGTAGAAGCGCTATTTGTAGGTTTAGTACCTTGATCTGCAGGTTTGTCAGAAGGTTGAGTATTTTTAGGTGTTTCTGCAGGCTTAGCTGGAGTTGGTTGAGTATTCGTTACCGTATTTAATGCATTGCTTAAATCAAATTTTAAAGTCATTTTTTGAGTTCCGAAAGCTGGATTAATTGAAGCCATAACAGGAACAAACACTTCAGTATATGTTTCTAGTTTATTATTTGAATCGATTTTATTTTTATCTACATTATAGTTAACTGTTTTTGGATAAACAGTACGACCAGGAAATTCTTTTTTGTAGACATCTACGAAATTGTCAGTTTCACTGGCACTATAATTCTCAACTATAGTTGAGTCTTAAACTCGCTATCTTGAATTTCTTTTACGATTTTTCATGAGTTTTATCACCGTCATAGTATTTTAAATTTCCTAAGTAACCATTAAGTCCACCAAATGTGATAGATTTGAATGAAACATTTACAGAGTATTGACCATTTTTTTACAATTAATTTTGTTTTTATCAATGTCGATTGCAGCTGCAGCTATAGAAGGCGACCTTCTTCATAGAATTTTAAGGCTTCAGCAGTGATATTATATTCTCCATCAGGAAGATTTTTTTACATCTTTTTGATGCAACAACATTATTTTCTATAGCAAATGTAGTATTGCCTGTGTATAAAGTTTTCTACCACAGCAAAAAGTAGAGATGATAGTTGCTGCGGACAGAACTTTTAATAATTTATTTGCTTTCATCTTATCTTGAATTCTCCTTATATTTCTTTATACATGACTTTATACAAAGGGATAAATTATCCCTTTGTATAAGAGTTTGTTTTTATATTATTTGTTATTTTTCTACGTAATACTAAAGCAGATAGTAGTGCTAATACACCTAATCCAGCAGTTGCTGTTGCATTTAGTCCAGTTTTAGCTAATTGTTTAAGTCCTTTAGTTACAGGTTGAGAAGTATTTTGAGAAACAGTTTTTTCTACTTCACCGAAGATATTTTGTGAGTTGCTTCAGCTTCTTCTTTTACGTTTTGTTCTTTAGTTTCAGATTTTGTTTCTTTGTTTGTAACTTTATTATCTGGAGTATCAGGTTTTACAGGTACTGAAGTATCTTGATTAGATGCAACAGTTTTTACAATTGCATATAAACTGAAGTGGCTAGTGAAGAATGTAAGTTTTCCATCTTTATAAACACTAGGAACTTTTTCTAATTTGTCTCCATTTACGTAGTAAACTTCTAGTTTTTCACCTTCATTAGCTACCACAGCAACAGTAACTGTACGAGTTTCACCTTGTTTGTTAATTACAGCTCCATTATCATCAGTGAAGCGAAGATCGATTGTTTTAACAACGTTTAGATTTTCATCAGCTTTCTTAACTAGTTCTTCAACTTTGCAACAGTTTTTTCATTAGCTTTTTCTACTACGAATTTAGTTGCTTTTACAGCAGTGTTATCGAATGAAACTTTAATTTCTTCAGTTGAACCATTTTCTACAACTTTGGCTACTAATGTATCTTTTAGAGATGCAGTTTTTACAATTGCTTCTAATTGTTTAGCTTCTTCTTTACTTAAAGACTTATCATTAGCAATGTCTTTTTACTGCTTCATTTTTAACTTTTTCTAATTTTTTCAATTTCTTTGACTTTATTTTCAAGTTTAACTGCTTTTTCAGTTTCAGTTTTTAATTCAGTTACTTTTAGCTGTAAGTTCTCTTTTCAGCTGCAGTTTTTCTGTAGTTAATTTTTCTTTTCAGATTCAGAAGTAGCATTGTTTAATTGCTTCTTCTTTTCTTTAACTAGTTTTTCTAATTGAGCTTTTAGCAGCTTTCTAATTTAGTTACTGTTTCTTTAGTAGTTTCAGCATCTTTTTAGCTTGTTCTTCAATTTTTGTTTTCAGCTTGGATTTTTTTCAACAGCTTCTTTTTAGAGCTTTTTCTTTTTCAAGTCTTTCTTTTTCGGCTTTAGCAGCAGCTTCTTTTTCTAATCTTTCTTTTTCAAGACGATCAGCTTCAGCTTTTTGAGCTTTTTCTTTTTCAAGTCTTTCTTTTCAGCTTTTAGCAGCAGCTTCTTTTTCTAATCTTTCTTTTCAAGACGGTCAGCTTCAGCTTTTTGAGCTTTTTTTCTTTTTCAAGTCTTTCTTTTTCAGCTTGAACTCTAGCAGCTTCTTCTTTCTCTAATCTTTCTTTTTCAGCTTGGGCTTTTAGCAGCTTCTTTTTCTAATCTTTCTTTTTCGGCTTGAGCTTTTTGTAGTTTCATCTTTGTGTAATGATGTTACTTGATCAGCTGTTAGTGGAGTAGCATTACCCCAATTGAATTTAAGTGTTGCTGCAACATTTGAATGACCTCTAATGGTTTGCCGTCTACTGATACTGAGAATGTAATAGTTTTTCAGTTAATTTTTCAGGACTTGTGAAGTGGAATACTTTTTCATGGCTTTTCACCACCAAGATCAGTTCTTTTAGCTGCAGTACCATCAACAGTTAAAGTATCTACAGTTCCTACAAGAGGCCCGATATTTAAGTCTTTTAAATGTTAGATAGTAGTTGTAAGTATTATTTACTTTTTCAACACGAGTTTTTTCATGTACTAATGCATCATTTGCCATTGAAGTTCTATTAGATTCATGGGCATTATTAATTATAGCTGGAACTAAGTTATTTGCAGCTTCTTCTTTTTACTTTTTTCTGCAGTAGGGAAGTCTAAAGAAATAGTGTTTTCTGCATTTCTTTCTTCGAATCTAGGGTTAGCTCCACCTCTAGTTTGAACACTGATTACAGTATCTACTTGAATTTTTATCAAGAAGAGAATCAGTTAAGATTTTACCTTCTTTTAAGTTTAGTTGCAGCATCAACTTCAGTAAAGTTAACTCAGTTCCTTTATAAGTAAGTTTTAGAAACTGTAAAGGGTTTTATTACGTAGTAAGTAAGTAGAAGATTTTCCTTCTTTACTTGAATTGTGTATTGATATTTATCTCCAACTTTTTTCAACTTTTTACATCTTTAACAAACGCATCTTCGTAGATTGAACTTGAATCAGTTGTTCTACCATTTTAATTCTCCTTTAACAATAGCTGGGAATGTGGTAGGAACTTTATCAGCAGCTACTTCACGATCAGGGTACTGAAGGTTTAGCAGGTGTAACTTCTTTAGGTTTTTTTCAACTTTAGGGAAGTCTAAAGCTATTGTACTTTCAGCAGTTCTGTCTTCGAATCTAGGTTTAGCACCGCCTTTTGTTTGAACATTGAATACAGCATCTACTTGGATTTTTGTCTAGAAGAGAATCAGTTAAGATTTTTCCCTTCTTTTTAGCTTAGTAGCAGCATCAACTTCAGTAAAGTTAATTTCAGTTCCTTTTATAAGTAAGTTTAGAAAACTGTGAATGGCTTATTACGTAATAAGAAGTTAGTAGATTTCCTTCTTTAACTTGTATAGTATATTGATATTTATCTCCAACTTTTTTCAACTTTTTACATCTTTAACAAATGCATTTTTCATAGATTGAAGCAGTACTAGTTGTTCTACCATTTAATTCAGCTTTAACTGTAGTAGGGAAAGTGTTAGGAACTTTATCAGCATCAACATTGTGATCAGCAGCTGTTGGTGTAGCTGGTTTTGGTTCTTCTTTTGGCGTAGTTGGTGCAGGATTAACTGGTTTAGGTTTAGCAGGTGCAACTACATCTTCTAATTTTACAGGTCTTTCCTTATAGGCAGTAGCTGTTTCATAGTATAGTTTTAATGTAACAAAGTGTGACATTAAAGCACCGTTAGGATATGGAGCAGTACCATCTAATTGAATTTTTTCTAATAGTTTATCGGTAGTGATTGATCCTTCTTTTACTGAAGTATTACCGTTTGATGCCAAAGTAGTTAATGGAATATCTTTACCTTGATATGCAACTTTGTGTAATTCGAATGGATAGAATTCTCCACCTACATCAGCAAGACCTTTTTTGAATCTTAGAGTATATTTGTATTTATCTCCAACTTTTTCAACTTTAACATAGCTATCTAATGCAGAACCGTATAATGACTCTTCATCGTTGTTGTTAGCATTTCTTAAATGTCCTTGAACGTGGATAGGGAAGTCTTTTTAATAGTTCCTTTGTATTCAACGTCTTTGTTAGGATTTTCGTAAGTTGCAGCTTCCATAGTTATTAGCTGTTACTTTTTTTCTAGCTAAAGATGATAAATCAAATTTTAAAGTCATTTTTGAGTTCCGAAAGCTGGATTAATTGAAGCCATAACAGGAACAAACACTTCAGTATATGTTTTCTAGTTTATTATTTGAATCGATTTTTATTTTTATCTACATTATAGTTAACTGTTTTTGGATAAACAGTACGACCAGGAAATTCTTTTTTGTAGACATCTACGAAATTGTCAGTTTCACTGGCACTATAATTCTCAACTATAGTTGAGTCTTTAAACTCGCTATCTTGAATTTCTTTACGATTTTCATGAGTTTTATCACCGTCATAGTATTTTAAATTTCCTAAGTAACCATTAAGTCCACCAAATGTGATAGATTTGAATGAAACATTTACAGAGTATTGACCATTTTTTACAATTAATTTTGTTTTATCAATGTCGATTGCAGCTGCAGCCATAGAAGGGCGACCTTCTTCATAGAATTTTAAGGCTTCAGCAGTAATATTATATTCTCCATCTTTTAAAGCTTTAACATCTTGTGCTACAGTAGCTGGTTCTTCAGCGTTATGAGCTGGAGTAGTGCTTGTAGTAGTTGTTGCCGGCGTTGTAGCTGTTGGAGCAGCTGCTGCAGGAGTAGTTGTTGCAGCTGAATTGCTTTGCAACAACAGGTGTTTCTGCTGCAAAAGTAAAGTTATCTTGATCATATGCTTCGATTGCCGCAATTGCTGAGAATATTGCAGTCGCAGACAAAACTTTTAATAATGTTGTATTTTTCATTTAAGTAAGGTTCTCCTTTATTATAAATAGATTGATTATTTTTTAATCTACAACATTATTATATTACAAAAGATTAAAAATAAAGATAAAAATGATAATTAGTCTCATATAATGGCTAAAATAGGCAAAAATTTTACTACAAAATTTCACAGTTAGTCCACAATTTAGACACAATATTAGTGTTTTTATTTTATAAAAATATAAAAATATTATTATTAAAACTTTTTTGTATTAAACCAATATCATTTATACTAAAAGTTGTAAACCCTTAAACTAATTTGTTGACATTTATTTTTCTGTGCTACGATTTAAAAATAAATAGAATAAAAATCACTGGGGAGCCTGTAGGCTGAGATAACACAGTTAGACCCTTTTGACCCTGATCTAGATAATGCTAGCGGAGGAAATGTGAATGGATATAATTAGGATTATTCTAGAAAGAATAATCTCGTATTTGTAATATATTTTTTCATAGTTCTCTTACGTTAGTAAGGGGCTTTTTATGTATCTAAAGTGATATTATTTTTATACAAAAATTAAATATACTGAGGGGGATACACCTATGAAAACTTATTACTGAAATTATGGAAGAGAAGGCATTGCCGATTGTTGATAAAATATATAATGATGGTTTTATTCAAGGCTTAGTTCATGCTAATTTATCTAAGGAAGCAGTTGTGCATTACCTAAAAGCTGATGCTCTTTATTTGGATAACTTTAGTGATATTTATGCAAATGCTTTTTGGCAAAAAGTAATGATAAAGTTGAAAAACTTTTCCTAGGTCAAATTAATTTTGTATTAAATGAAGAAATCGCAGCTCATAAAAAAATTTAGCTGATTATGTAGGAGAAGATTACCATGAAATTATAAAAGGAGGAGAATGGTATCCGTCTGCAGATCATTACATTAAGCATATGTACTATAATGCATTTGTATTCGGTATGGCAGAAACATTAAGTGCAATGGCACCGTGTCCTTGGATTTATAAGATGGTAGCTAGAAAAATTCTTGCAAATCATAACTTTAGCTGAAGATCATCCTTTAAAAATTCTGGGAGAGTTTTTATGCTGATGGTCTAGTAGATGAAGTATTAACAGAGTATTATAAAATTATTAATCGTGAAGCTGAATTTATGAGTGAAGAAGGGAAAGCCCGTCTTGTTAAAAATTTCCTAGAAAGTTGCGAACATGAACGTCGCTTCTTCAACATGGCTTATACACAAAGAGCGTTGGGATTTAGAGGTGTAGATTATGACAAAACTAAATATTGCTTTAACTATCGCTGGACCCGATCCAACGGGTGGAGCTGGTATTATGGCTGATTTAAAAAGTTTTCAAGCTCGTGAAGTTTACGGTATGGCTGTAGTTACTAGTGTAGTTGCTCAAAACACTTTAGGGTGTTCAAATGATAAGAAACTTAGAATTAGATGTATTAGAAGCACAATTAAAAAGTGTATTTGATGATATAATGCCTAATAGTATAAAAACTGGAATGATAGCAAATACTGATATGATGAAATTAATTAAGAGATATTTACCTAAAGATGTTCCTTATGTTGTTGATCCAGTAATGGTTGCGACAAGTGGAGATAAATTGATAGATGATGTCGCTAGAAAACATCTAAAAGAAGAGATACTACCACTTGCTACTATTATTACACCGAATGTACCAGAAGCAGAAGAAATAGTTGATTTTAAAATAGTAACTGAAGACGATGTAAATCGAGCAGGGAAGTTTATTATCGATGAAGTTGGATGTAAGTCTGTAGTTATAAAAGGTGGACATCTAACAGGTGAAGCGAAAAGATTATTTGTTCTTGAATGATGGGACTAAGAAAGTATGGACTAGTGAAAGATTTAAAACTAATCATACACATGGAACAGGATGTACATTCTCAGCTGTTATTACCGCTGAATTAGCAAAGGGAAAAAGTATAGTTGAAGCTGTAGATATTGGGAAAAAATTTATAACAGAGGCTATTAAATATACTCCTGAATTAGGGCATGGTAATGGACCGGTAAACCATTTTGCATATAAGGATTAGAAATAAATAATTATATAAGGAGAATAAGGATGAGTAACTTAAGATTATTAAAAGAAAAGAATCCGTTGGTTATTTGTATAACAAATGATGTAGTTAAAAAAACTTTACTGCCAATGGGCTAGTAGCATTAGGTGCTTCACCAGCTATGAGTGAATATAAAAAAGATTTGGTAGATTTACTAAGATATGCAGGTGGACTTTTAATAAATATAGGGACGTTGACAGATGAAAATTGGAAGTTATATCAAGATGCATTAAAAATTGCAGAAGAGTATAATGTACCAGCTGTATTAGATCCAGTTGCTTGTGGAGCTGGAGAATATAGAAAAAGTAGCTCAAGATTTAATTACTAATTATAAATTATCTGCTATAAGAGGAAATGCAGGAGAAATAGCGGCTCTTTATAGGAGGGGATGTTGCTTCTAAAGGTGTAGATAGTGCCACAGTAGAAGATATAGGAGCATTAGCTTTAAAAGCTAATAAGGAATTAAATATACCAATAGTAGTTACGGGTGAAATTGACGCAATAGCAGTGGATGGAAAAGTAAAATTAATAAAAAAATGGTAGTAGCTATGATGCCAAAAAGTAATAGGAACGGGTTGCTTGTTGGGCGCAGTTGTTGCCAGCTTTGTAGGTTTGAATAATGATATGATGAAAAATCTAGAGACTGCAATGCTAGCTTATAATATAGCGGGAGAACTTGCGGAAAAACAACCACGAGCAACTCTACCAGGAACATTTAAAGAAGAATTTATCAATGCTTTATACACAGTTTCGGATAGTGATATTGAAAAATATAAAAAGGTAGAAGAATATGTTTAATAAAAGAAATATTAAAAGCTATATTTTTATATGTGGAACGACAACATGTAATAATAAAAAAATTTAGAAGAAGTAGTGGAAGAAGCACTCCATGGGGAATAACGAGTTTTTCAATTTCGAGAAAAAGGAGACGGTGCACTTGTAGGTTTCCAAAAAGAAGAATTGGCAAGGAAAAATTCAAAAAAATTATGTAAACTATATCAAGTACCATTTATTATAAATGATGACATAGAACTTGCAGTAAAACTTGATGCAGATGGGGTGCATGTTGGTCAGGGAGATGGAGATGTTGAAAAAATTAGAAAGTTACTTCCGGATAAAATAATAGGTTTATCAGTTGGAAATGAAGAGGAGCTAAGAGAATCTAAAATAGAATTTGTAGATTATATGGAGTTGGGCCTGTTCATAGTACTATCTCAAAAAATGATGCGGGGGGAGCTATAGGTTATAAAGGGTTAAAAAAAATGCGTAAATTAGCTCCTGAGATACCCATAGTCGCAATAGGGGGATAAAAAGAAGATATTAAAAAAATATAGCAGCTATCGGAGTAGAAGGAGTATCTATTATTTCAGCAATTTCTTATTCAGAGAGTATAAAACAAACAGTAGAGCAGATGATTAATGAATATAAAAAAATTATGTGAATAAGATAAGGTTATATAGTTTCTATTATAATTTGCCAAACAAGGTGTTTTTTCAAGTATAATTAGTGTATAAATTATTTCGCCAAGTGAGGGCTAAACTTATGAAGGATATAGTATTAATTCATGGCACATGGTGTGACGGAAATGTTTGGGGAGAGTTCAAAAATAAATTAGAAGAATTAGGACTGCGTGTTCATACACCCTCATTACGCTATCATGATTTGCCTTATGAAGAAGTAGAACAAAAAGTGGGACGTGTAAGTTTAGGAGAATACACAGATGACATTATAAAATTAGTAGAGAGTTTGAAGAACCGCCTTTAGTATTAGGTCATTCCTTAGGTGGATTAATAGCACAACTTGTTGCAGAAAAAAATAAAGGTTTCCGGTCTTATCTTAATGGGAACAGCTCCTGCTGCGGGAATATTTGCTTTTTATCCTAGTATGGTAATTTGTTTTTATAAACATTTCTTACGATGGGGATTTTGGAAAAAACCTATGCCACCGTATAAACATGCATTTTGTGATTATTGCATGAATAATCAGATCCAAAAGACAAGGAGCTAGAGTTTGCAAAACTAGTTCCAGAATCAGGATTCACATATTTCCAAATGGCTTTTACCTTTTTAGACAAACAAAAGGAGCATATGTTGATTTTAATAAGATACATGAACCAGTGCTTGTAATCACAGGAACTGATGATCGTATGGTTAGTCCGAACATTGCTAAAGCAACTGCAAAAAGATATAAAAATTCTAAACTAGAAATCATACAAGGTTCAGATCATATGTACGAAGCAATCGAAGTTTCGGGATGTCACAGTGAAAAATTATAGATACTTGGTTAGAAGAAAATTCATTAAAAATCTAATATAAAAAGAATACATAAAAATTAAAAAGCTGTTACTAAAGAATAATTAATCATAAAAAAATAATTGAAAATCTTTTTAACAGTTTTTAATTTTATTTTCTTTTGTCCTCTCAGTCTACACAATTGTACTATGCAAACGATTTCCTTCGATAATAGTAAGCTAATATATTTTTAAATTTTTTTGAAAAAGTGTTGACATATAAATGTTATTATCTACTCAAGTTCAAAAATTACCAATATTCAAATAAGTATCATATACGAACTTTTACAGAGAGTGTGAGTAGGTGAAAACACACAATGCAGATGATATGAGAAAATGGTTTGAATGGTAAAAAAAGTGAGTTTTAAAACACAAGCTTTTTTCGTAGGCGTTACGTTACAAACGCACATTATTCTGGATAATTCTAGACGTATCCATTGTAGTGAAATGAGTTCGTAATTTACGAAAAAGTAAGGTGGTACCGTGAATTAGTTTCGCCCTTATTCTCTTAGGAGGATAAGGGCGTTTTTATTTTACTTAAGCTCGAACAACAAATTATAATCTAAACAATAAAAGGAGAAAATGATAATGAAAAAACTATTATTATTAGTAACAAGCTTTGTGCTTGGATTTGTATTAATCGGATGCTCTAGTGCGTCAAAAAGAAGAGAAAAAGGACTTGATGTAGAAAAATTAGATCCAAAAAAATCCTGTAACTGTAAAAAGTAGGAGCATCTAATGTTCCACACGCAGTATTATTAGAACATGTTGCACCACAACTTGAAAAAGAAGGTATTAAACTAGATATCATTACTTATCAAGATTACTATATTCCAAATAAAACTTTAAATGACAAAAGAAATAGACATTAACTATTTCCAACACGTACCATTCTTGAAAAAAATGCTATAAAAGAAAAATGGTTATAAAATTGAGGACGCTGGTGCAGTTCACTTAGAACCAATAGGTCTTTACTCTAAAAAAGTTAAAAATGTTAAAGATCTTAAAGATGGAGCAAAAGTATTAGTAAGTAATAACAAAGCTGAATGGGGAAGAGTTCTTAAACTTCTTTCAGCGGAAGGATTAGTAAAAATCAAAGATGGAGTAGACCCAGTTAATGCTACTTTTGATGATGTAGTAGAAAATCCTAAAAACTTAAAATTCAGTTATGAAAATGATCCTGCATTAATGACTCAGTTCTACCAAAACGGAGAAGGTGATTTAGTATCAATCAACGCAAACTTTGCGGTTGATGCAGGGTTAAATGCAGCAACTGAACCAATCTTAGTAGAAAAAGCTACAGATGATAATCCTTATGGAAACATTTTAGCAGTTCGCCAAGGTGATAAAGATAAACTAGTTGTTAAGAAAATTTTAGCAGCATTAAAATCAGAAGACACTCAAAAATTCATTAAAGAAAAATGGAATGGAGCAGTATTACCTGTTAAATAATGTTAGCTAGTAACACTATAAGTTCGTATAGAAAGCAAATTCCAAAAAAATAAATATACCCATATTTAGATATAAGTATGTTAATATCTTAAATAAACTTTAACGAGTGACTCGGAAAAATTGATTTGAAATCATGATTTTCGAGTTGCTCTTTTTGTTGTTTAAAAATAAGCATATAATATAGTAGAAAAATAAAACGAGGTAGAATAGTATTTTGAGCATGTGATAAAATAAATATAGGGAGTTTTTTTAAAAAAATAGGAGAGATACAATGGAAACTTATATTTATAATATTACTATTTTGCTGATAGGTCTTATTTTTGCTAGTGCAACTAAATGTCTAGTTGATAGTGAAGAAAAAGAAGTTTTTGACTAGACGTAGTCGATGTTTGACTTGTAAAAAAAGAATTGAGTTTTTCTAGATTTAATTCCAATAGCAAAGTTACTTATTTAAGAGGGGACGATGTAGTTACTGCAAAAAGTAGGATACCTTTTTGATATCTTTTTATATGAATTTTTCACGTTAATTATTTTTAATTTTTTTATTTTTATTTTTTTAATAAGTATTTTGTTTTTCTAAATTTATTTTATATTAGCATTCTAATATATCTAATATTTATAGCGATAGAAGATGTTAGATGTTTAGAAGTAGTAGATGGGTTATTTTTATATTTTTTGTTATTGAATATAGGATTATTAATATTTAATTTTCATTTTTGATATTTTTTTGAATGGTCACTATTAGTTGTAATCTATCATATTTTATACTTTATTACACGAGGAAGTCTAGGTTATGGAGACATAAAAAGTTTTTTTGCGTTTTAGTACTTAATCTAAATTTTTGAAGGGATATATTTATTTGCTTTTTACATTTTTGTATGCAGGATTTTTGCATTAGGGATACTTGTTTTTAAGAAAGTAAAACGAGGGACAAAAAAATTCCATTAGTACCATTTATAGCATTGGGTTATTTTAGCGTACTTTTAATAAGGGAGGGAATACTATGGTAAAAGGATATACGATAAAAGAATTTTGTAAAGAAGATAGACCACGCGAAAAGTTGAAAAAATATGGCGCATTTTCTTTAAGTGATAAGGAAGTTTTTAGCTATTTTACTTAGAACAGGAACAAAAAAATAAAAATGTTATTGAGCTAGCTTCATCAATATTAGAAGATGTTGGGGGTATAACAAAATTACGAGAAACAACGTTTAATGAACTTGCAAAACACAAAGGAATAGGCGAGGAAAAAGGCGATTCATATTTTGGCAAATATTGAGTTTGCACGTCGTATTTACTCAACTGATATACCGGATATAAAGTGTAATAGTCCAGAAGTTATCGCAAGGTTTTTGAAATCATCGTTAGAAAATTTGACACAAGAGTTTTTTATTGTTTTAGATATAGATACTAAGGGAAAAATCTTAGAAAAAAGAGAAGTGTTTAAAGGAAGCCTAGCAATGTCAGTAGTGCACTCGAGAAGTTTTTAAGAATGCAATAAAAATAGCGCAGCCAGTATCGTTTGTGTGCATAATCATCCAAGCGGCGATCCCTACACCTTCAATAGAAGATTTGTTGACAACTATTAATTTAATAGAAGTTGGGGATGTAGTAGGAATAGAAATGCTAGATCATATTGTAGTGGCTAAAGAAGGCCATGTTAGTATAAGGAAGATTTTTAAACTATTTTTAACTTAGAGAATATTGATTATAAAAAAATAAAGAAATTACGAGGGAACAACTTCAATTTATTTTTGAAAAAAATATAAGATAGTTAATAACTTTTAAATATTAAGATAATTTATAAAGTGTATAGGTGTAGCAAAAAAGATAAAAAAATGAATAAGAATCACCCAAAAATAGTCAATCTATGTAGTGTTACAATCTAATCTGAAGCAGTTAGGTAAGTTTCAAAATGGACTAAAAAACCTTATTAATATGCCTTGATGATGGTTTTTAGCTGTATTATAATAATAAATGTACGAGATAATTTAAAACTAGTTATAAAAATATCTTTAAATAATCTAAGTATTTGAAATTAATAAAATGGAAATAGAGAGTATCAGTAAAAAGAGTTTTTACGTATATAGGACTAGATTTTTTTAGTAGGTGCTTTATTTTTAATTTATCTTATTTACGAGTATAACGTGAAATAAACAAGACAAATTAATTTATTTCACTAAAAATAAATGAAAAAGTAGACAATAAAGAAAAGATTAAACTTTTGGGATAATATAAAGATATATTTTTAAAGGGGCTAAATTAAAAGCCATAATTAAAAGTATAATCTAAATTTATATATATTCTTAAGATATAATTGAGTAGGTGATAACTAATGACTAAAAATATATATTTATTTAACAGCAATGGTAGGAGTGGTTAATTTTGCATCATATTTTTTTATAAGGGATATCAATATTTGGGCGATGGTAACTAGTCTTTTATTAGGTATATTCTTTATATATACATCATATCTTTTGCTATTAAAAAGCTATAATTTATTAGCCGGAATGACTGAAGAAGAGTTGGAACGTATCCAAGAAAAATATAGAAGTTAAGATGAAGTATGATAAAGGTTTAAAAATAATAGGATATATAATTTTTATTGAGGGATAGTAGTTTTTATTTCTAGGTTTTAAGTTATTTATTTAAGTAGAAAAGATAATAATTTATAAAGAAAAAGAGTAGAAATTCATTTGAAAAACGGAGAAGTCATATCAATTTGATATGATTTTTCTTTTTACTATGAGAGATTAAGGTTATCTGATATAATATATTGAGTAAATTAGGACCAAATAGATTTGTAGAATATGATTAAATCAAGGATAGAACAAATCGGTAAATGATACCCCTAAGAGGGTTTTTGCACCTCCCTAGTGATAAAAAGGAGCTTTTTGTATGATAAAAATTAGTTGTTACAGAAATAACAACGTAAAGTAGAATACAAATAAACGTTATTGAAGTCTCTCTATTAAGGGATTTGAGAATAATTAGTTGTTGAAAAGTATAGGTCGGAATATTTTAGGAAATGGAGAAAGTGATGGATAATATAATAGATGTAAAAGATCTAAAAAGAAGTTTTAAAACTCCGAAAAATGGTGAATTTAAAGCAATAAAAGGAATAGAATTTTCAGTGAAAGAAGGAGAAATTTTTGGTTTGTTAGGACCTAATGGTGCAGGTAAAACAACAACGATAAAAAAATTTTTAACTACGATGCTTGCACCAAGTGAGGGGAGTGTAAAAGTTTTAGGTTTTGATACTTTTCATGAAGCCAAAAAGGTTAGAGAGAATATTAATTTTGTTTTTTGGTGGAGAACGTAGCCTATATTGGCGACTAAGTGCAAGAGATAACTTAGCATATTTTGCTGATCTTTATAAAATTCCACGTAAAGTGCAAAATGAACTTATTGAAAATTTAATAAAACGTGTTGGTCTTAGTGAATTTATTGATAAAAAAGTAGAAACCTTCTCAAAAGGTATGAAACAAAGATTACAGATTGCACGTTCATTACTCAATAATCCGAAAATAATATTTTTTTAGATGAACCTAGTATAGGTCTAGACCCAATAGGAGCAAAAGAACTTCGTGAACTTATTAAAGAATTAGCCAAAGATGGTGTAACTATATTATTAACAACCCATTATATGCCTGAAGCAGAAGAACTTTGCAATAGAATTGCAATAATAAAAAGGTGAACTTCTTGCCTTAGATGATGTGGTAGGATTACAAAAATCTTGTTTTTTTACGAACGAAAAAGAAGAAATAAAAAGCAAAAATTCGTGAGCAAGAGGAGAGAAATAAACAAAAATCTAGAAATAACGTTGGAAGATATTTATATAGAATTGTTGGGGAGAAATAATATGAGGGCTATTTTTAATGAGTGCAAGGGTTCAGATGAAGCAATCAATAGCAAGACCGATGTTTAGATTTTGTATTTTTATTAGTCCCTATATTGAGTGGTATTTTGTTAGGTATGATATATCAAAATCGTAGTATCGAAGATTTTATGCTTTTATGCTTTTTATCGGAGCTGGGATATCTACATTTTTGGGAAAGTATTTGTTTCTCATCAGCGAGTGACATGGATAGAGAAAAATGGATGGGAACAATGCCGATGATTTTCACTTCACCGATAGGGTTCGAAAATATTATTTTTGGGAAAATATTAGGTAATACATTTTGGGGAATGTTTAGTTTTTGTACTTAATATGTTAACTGTAAAAATCTTATTTAATATAAATATAGTATTTTTCTAATTTTCTATATTTTATTTTTAATTACACTGTTAATGATAATTTCTATGATAGCTGTCGGTTTTATGATGGCAGGTTTATTTACTCTATCAAGAAAAAAATAAGCGTACTTATGAACGTAATTGATTATCCAATAATAATGTTAACTGGAATGGTCTTTCCAATATCGATTTTTTCCAAAAATTTATTCAGTATATTTCATATTTATTAAGTCCAACATGGGCTATGGAAGGATATAAATTAGCTGTTCAAGGTGGAAGTAGTGAAGAATTATTAAGAGTAGCATTGATTTTAGTTTTTATTACTATTATTTATTTTATAATTAGTATATTTTCATTTAAAAAAATAAAAAAACTTTGCGTAGTAAATGGAACATTGGAGGTGTTTTAATATGGAAAAATATATCTAGATTTTTTTAGAAGAATTAGATTTTCATATAAAATGGCTTCTGTACTTAGCGATTGGCGTACATTCTTTACTATTGATTTATTAATCCCATTAATGCAAATGATGTGTTATTCTTTGGTTGGATATTATGTTTATGGAGCAGAAAATATTGAAAAATGGGTTGTAAGTAACGCGATAGTAACTAGTGCCTTTTCAGCAATTTATAGAGTAGGATTACAACTTGCAAGAGAGCGTGCTAGTGGAACTTTATCGTTAATGCTTTGCAACAAAGACTAGTATTTCAGAAGTTTTTATTATCGAGTGCGATTTCTACGATGCTTTTAAGTTTCATTTCAGTAGTTTTTGGGGTTAGTGTTCTTAGTGTAACATTAGGATTAGTATGGACTGTTCAAAAAATTTTAGAATTTATTTTGGTTTTAATACTTGCAATTTTCACAGCAACTTGTTTTGGTTTTTTCTTCTCGTGTTTTATACTGTTAACAACTGAAATTCATTTAGTGACTAATACAATAGATAAAGTACTTCTAATATTTACAGGAGCGAACTTCCCAGTTAGCAGCTTTCCACATCTAGTAGAGCAGTTTTGTTATATGTTGCCACTAACACGTTCGATATTATTAGTACAAAGTTTACTAAGTGGTGAAAGTGTGATAAATAACTTATATCTAGTTAGAGGAGAGGTATTTTTAGCTTCTATATTTTTTTAATACTAGGAATAATAATGTTAAAAAAATATGGAACGTGCAGCAATAAAAGGCGGAACGTTAGATATGCTGTAATTTGAATAAAGGAGATTTAGAGTAGGTATTCTAAATCTCTTTAACTATATAAATATTGTAAAATTCTTTTAGTATACTTATTTTTATATCATTTTTATTTGTAGTATAATAATTCTGTATAAAGTATAATTTTCAAAACAAGGTGTAAATAAATATGAGTCTTGAAAATTATTTAGAGAATAAATTTTAAAAAGGTAAGCAGCTGTACATTAAATAAAAAGAGAGAACTAAATATACAAATGAATAATTGAGAAGTCATATCAATCTGATATGATTTTTCTTTTTACTATGAGAGATTAAGGTTATCTGATATAATATATTGAGTAAACTAGGGATAAACAGATTTGTAGAATATGATTAAATCAAGGATAGAATAAATCGTTTGGCAGTGGCAACTAATAATCTTTTCCTCACTTTGTTCGTTAAGATTAGAGTTGCTTTTGCATACGTTGTACCTAAGTGTTTTATGATCGCTTCGCTTCTTAAAACACAAACGTACAACGCAATGCACCCCCTAAGAGGGTTTTGCGCCCCCAGTGATAAAAAAGGAGCTTTTGCATGATAAAATTAGTTGTTACAGATATAGATGATACGTTAGTAAATAGTAAAAACGAAATTTCTAAAATAGAGAAGTAATAGAAAAATGTAAGGAGCAAGATATAAAAGTTATTTTAGCTTCAGGAAGACCAGATTTTGGTATGATGAAGATAGTTGAAGATTTAAAACTAGATAGTTATGACAATTATCTACTATCATATAACGGAGCAAGAATAGCTAACCTAAAAAACTGGAGAAGTTGTTTATGAAAAATTCTTATCACCAGAAAGAATTAAATTTTTTTAATAGATATAGCACTGGAAAATGATTGTGATATTCTAACCTATCAAAATGGTGATGTGTTAACAAATCGTGATAATGAATATGCACGTGTAGAAGTAGGGTTGGTAGGAGCAAAACTTATAATTGCTGAAAATATGAAAGAGCACATAAAAGAAGGTGCGGCTAAGGTAATTATATTAAAACACCCTAGCGAAGCACAAGCTGTTAAAGAAAAACTTCAAAAAGAGTTAGGTGATGAGTATGAAGTAGCAACTTCAAAACCATTTTTTATAGAAGTTAATGACAAAGGTATTTCTAAAGGGAACTCACTAGACGCACTATGTAAAAAACTAGGCTTAACTAAAGACAATGTAATGGCTCTTGGAGATGGGCTTAATGATTTAAGTATGATAGAGTTTGCTGGTATGGGTGTTGCAGTAGATAATGCTAACTTAGTTTTTAAAAAGAAGCGGCGGACTTTATATCAAAGAGTAATGATGAAGATGGCTTTGCTTATGCAATTGAAAAATTTATTTTAAATAATGAAAATTAAGATAGACGGACGATACAAAGTATCGCCCTTTCTTTTGGAAAGAGGAAAAATGAAAGTAACATTAATATGTGTTGGAAAAGTAGAAGGAAAAATTTTATCGTGATGCGATAAAAGAATATGAAAAAGCGACTAGGAGCATATATAAAATTAAATACAATAGAAATAAATGATGAGAAAGTAAAGGTGGAAAATCCATCAGAGATTGCCATTGCTATGGACAAAGAGGGGAAAAATATTCTTTCGAAAAATTAAAAGATAATCAATATGTTATTACGTTAGAGATTCTCGGAAAAAAATCTATCAAGTGAGGATTTTTGCAGAAAAAAATTAATAATCTTATGTTATCAGGAAACAGTGATGTTGTTCTTGTAATTGGTGGGAGCTACGGCCTATCTGATGAAGTGAAAAACGTAGTAATTATGCACTATCTTTTAGTAAGATGACATTCCCACACCAAATGATGAGAGTAATTTTACTTGAGCAGGTGTACCTGCATATCGCATAATAACAGGAGCTAGTTATCATAAGTAGTACTAAAAGAGTAGAGACGTCTTTTTGGATAAAGCTTTACTCTTTTTACTATTAAATTGAAATGATTTTTAGTATAATGAAAGTGAAATAAAAAGGGGTGATTTTTGTGGATATATTTAAAATGACTAATAGTCAGAAAGATGATATTATTTCTAAAGAAATAATTATTGCACTTAGAAAAAGGTGGGAGTGATACTAAAAAGAGCGATAGTAGAGTATTTTAGAAAAAAATTCTGAAATTGTAACTGAAGAATATATTGATTTCCGTCGTATTTCTGAGAAAAACTAATAATGAGTATTCTCCGTTTAAGTTTTTTCTTTAACTTTAGTCTAAATTACCTAGAAAGAGCAGATTTTATAAAAAGATGATAAAATATATACGCTTACTAGTAAAGGAAGAGATGCAGATTTGAAATCTCTAGATTTCTCAGTTATTTATAAGATGATTAATAAAGAGATAAAACAAAAAAAGAACTTATCTAGTTCTGAAGATGTAATATCTGTAGATGAAAAAGAAAATTGTAGAAAACCATTGAGAGAAGAGTTAATTGAGAAAATTAAAGAAATTTCCACCAGCAAAATTTGAGATGTTCGCTAGGAAGCTTGTGGCGAAGATGAATGTAGATATGGATGAAAAAAATTGGAGTTCAAGTATCTAATGATGGTGGTCTTGACGGATATGGTTATATAACAAGTGATGATTTTTAGAACAGCAAGAGTAGCTATTCAAGCCAAACGTTGGGAGGGAAATGTACCTTCTCCTGAAATAGATAAGTTTAGAGGAGCCATGGATAAATATAATGCTGAGTTTGGGATATTTATAACAACTTCAAAATTTTCAAAAGCAGCAATAGAAACATCTCGCTTAGGAACCAGGACGATTACTTTAATTGATGGGGATATTATTGTTGATTTAGTAGCTAAATATGAATTATATGTTAAACCCGTTACTACATATGTATTAGATGACTTTTTATGATAGTTAATTATAAAGGAGGTGTTTATTATGGTAAATGGATTATTTACAATATTTTTTCATTGTAGTGATTTTTAATTTTTTTATACTATATCCGTATATTTTTTTCAATGATAATGTTTGATATGTTTGGAATTAAAACTAGTCTAGCATTTATACCTTTTTATAATACATATCTTATCTATAAAGAATATAAAGGGCGAGTATGGAAGAAAAATTGGGGAGTTCTTTATGCAGGAACGCTTATATTCGCTTTAATGATAATAATGAGTGTAGTTATATATATTATTCTAGTTGATGATTTAATGGGAATTAATATTTATGAACTTTTTATTATCAGTAGCTGCATTGCTAGTATTAGGAATAGTTTCAATTATGACAAAATGTTGTCATCCCAATAACTTTATATTATCCTATTTTTTTGAAACAAAGTTTCAGAAAATCATCTTAGCATTAACTATAGTAGTTACTGAAATAAAATTGTTAAAAAGATATATTTGAAAGTGACAGTGCATTAGTAGGGGAGTAATGAAGTAGATACAATAGGGGCTATATTAAATATTATGACTTTTATTATATCAATTATTTTTTTATAGTAACATATCTTACAGCTGCATCTAATATAGACATAAAGTTAAGAGTGGAGAATATATCATACAAGAAAAAAATTAGATTATAATTTACTGAGTAGTGATGAGATAAATACAATTTTGCAAACAAAGGGACCGTAGATTAGCTGTTCTGAATAAAGATAATAAAAAGATTTATACATTCTAATGGTATTCAAAAAGGAAATCAAGTTAATGAAATAAACTATATATAGAAATAGAAAGTCTTTCAAGGTGTATTGGATCTTGAAAGACTTTTTTGCTAAGAGAAAGGCTTTTATAATCAATACTTATTTGGTATAATTAATGAGTTAGAAATTTAAGAAGAGTAATTAACAGATTCAGTAATATACAGAAAAAGATAAAAATAAAATTAAGTAAAATTTTTATAAAAGAAAAGGAGATAGTTATGATTGAAGCATTACTTGATATGCTGAAAAAGAATCAATAATATTATTTTTTATATTCCTAATGTTATTTTTTTACAGCTATATTATTTGATGTTCTAGGAGTAAAAAGAGTATATTCATTAATCCCAATTTTATAATGTTTATAGATTATATAAAGAATATCAAGGTCGAGTTTGGAAGAAAAAAATTGAGGGTGTATTATATAATATAATTTTTATAATAGTCACTCTTTTGTGTTTTTTCAAAAAGTTTTAACTATATTAATAATATCTTTTTAGGACCATTAACTATTATAGTAATACTTGTAACTAGAAGTACTTTTTTAGTAATACAATATTTTTCCGGTATTAAAAAATAAACTTTTTAAAGCAGTATTATTATTAAACGTACTCTTGCCTTTTTATATTATATTTATTAAATTATAGTATTGAGAATTACCAATTAATTATTAGTGTAAGTTTTATGATAGTGTGTTTTATTGGGGCATTTGATATGTGGTATAAAAATAAGGAGTAAAAAATATGTACTTTATGAAAAAAATTAGATTATGAAAAATTAACTTATGATGAAATAAGAGCGGAATTGAAAGTCAAGAGGTAGAATGCTAGCTTATCCTATAGAAGATAACAAAATTTATTATCCGTCAGTTAATCAAGAAACTGAAGAGAAAAAAAGAAGATAGGGGAATAATTGTAATATTCTATAAAAATTAATTAAATAACTTATATGCGTAAATCTTTTTAGATTATAATAATGGAAATTTATAATCTAAGAAGATTTTTTTGTTATAGGGAGATAATATAAACTAATGTATTTCTAAAAAGTATCAATATCTCTAATAAAGAATGTTAGAAAATATAACATATATTTAGATAATAAAGTATATTCAAGTATAATAATGAAAGTTAATAAATATAATTTATAATTATTAACTTTACTTTTAGTATATTTAAGGAGACGTTTATTATGAATATAATGGATTTACTTACTAGTCTAAATGACTTTATGTGGTCATACTTTTTAATCGGATTAGTAATTGTTACAGGTATTTATTTTACATTTAGTACGAAATTTGTTCAATTTACTTACATAAAAGAAATGTTCAGATTAATATCTGAAAAACCAAAAGTAGGAAAAGATGGAGAACAAAAAGGGGTATCAGCATTCCAAGCCTTTACTATTTCTGCTGCATCACGTGTGGGAACAGGAACTATTGCTGGTGTTGCTATTGCGATAGCATTAGGTGGTCCTGGTTCAGTATTTTGGATGTGGGTGGTTGCACTTTTTGGAGGAGCTTCATCTTTTGCGGAATCTACGCTTGCCCAAGTGTATAAAGTGCGCGACAGAAAAGGTGTTTATCGTGGGGGACCAGCATATTACATGGAAAAAGGTCTTGGTCAAAAATGGATGGGTGTACTGTTCGCGATTGTTATTTCAATAACTTATGGTATTGCATTCAACTCAGTACAAACGAATACTATAGCTCAATCATTAGAAATTTATAATATTAATTCTAAAGTTGCAGGTATTGCACTTTTTAGTACTTACAGTTTTTTTGTTATTTTTTTGGAGGAGTGACAAAAGTTGTAAAAATTACTCAATGGTTAGTTCCTATTATGGCTGTTATTTATTTATTTATAGTTTTTATAATTATGATTATTAATTTTGATAAGATTCCAGGATTACTTGGACAAATTATAAAATCAGCATTTGGTCTTGAACAAGTTGGTGGTGGTGTAATTGGTATGGGGAACTTCAATTTTACTTGGGGTAAAACGAGGAATGTTTACTAACGAAGCGGGTCTTGGTTCTACACCGAACGCAGCAGCAACAGCTGATAGTACGCACCCAGCTAAACAAGGATTTATTCAAACACTTGGTGTATATTTTGATACTTGTCTAGTATGTACAGCGACAGCATTTTTAATTTTATTATATCCTGGCATAGAGTATGGTAAAGGTAGCTTACAAGGAATTCAGCTTACACAAGCAGCCCTTACTTCACAAATTGGAAGTATAGGTACTGTTTTCTTAATCGTAGCAATCTTTTTATTTGGATATAGTTCAGTTATTGGGAACTACTACTATGGAGAAACTAATATTCAATACTTGCTTCCTAAAAAATGGGCAGTAAATGTATATCGTGTTATTGTATGTATATTTGTATATATCGGAAGCGTAATGGACTTAGACTTAGTTTGGGGACTTGCTGATGTAACGATGGGTATTATGAGTTTACTTAACTTAATAGCTATTATTGGACTTTCTGGTGTGGTTTATGTTGTATTAAAAGACTATGTAAAACAACATAAACAAGGGAAAGATCCAGAATTTTACTTAGATAATTTACCAATAAAAATAGATAACGCTACAGCATGGAAAAATAAAAAAGAAGACTAATGAGAATAACCAGTCTATTAGAAATAGTAGACTGGTTTTTTTAAAAATATCTAGATATTTATCATAGAGCGATATATTCCTTGCATTCTTTTGTGAATTGTGATATTATATTAAACGTATTTTTAATTATAAAATATATGCGATGAGCCGATAAGTAGAAGTTCTTGCGTACTGTAGGATACAGAAAAGAAATCAGTGGTTGAGAGATTTCTCCTAGGCAGGACTTTTGAAGTAGACGGTGAGCATTTAGAGTGAAAGGTAAGTAGCTTTAAACGTGGTTAGAGCGTTAATCTTATTAAGTGCTAATTATAATTAGAATAAAGGTGGTACCACGGAAACTTTCGTCCTTATATCAGGATGAAGGTTATTTTTTTATCTAAAAATTTAATATATAAGCCACAAATAAACTTAATAAATAAAGTGAGAAATTAAAAATATTTAATAATTAGGAGGAAAAGCTATGACTGAAATGTCTACAAAATATAATCCGACCGAAGTTGAACAAAATCGTTACAATTGGTGGTTAGAAAAAGAAGTTTTTAAAGCCGACAATAAAAGTAATAAAAATCCATATACAATAGTAATTCCACCACCAAACGTAACTGGGAAATTACATATTGGACATGCATGGGATACAACATTACAAGATATGTTAACGCGTTACAAACGTCTAAAAGGATTTGATGTACTTTATCTTCCAGGAATGGATCATGCGGGTATTTCGACTCAAGCGAAAGTAGAAGCAAAAATGCGTGAAGAAGGAGTTTTACGTTATGACTTAGGTCGTGAAAAATTCTTAGAGCGTGCGTGGGAATGGAAAGAAGAATATGCTGGTTATATTCGTGCGCAATGGGCAAAATTAGGATTGGGTCTTGATTATTCTCGTGAAAGATTTACCCTTGATGAAGGATTAAACAAAGCTGTAACAAAAATCTTTGTAGACCATTATAATAATGGAACTATTTATCGTGGAGAAAAAATTATTAACTGGGATCCAGTTCAAAGAACAGCTCTTTCAAATATTGAAGTAATTCATAAAGATGTAGAAGGTGCATTTTATCATCTTAAATATTTCTTAGCTGATGGAAGTGGAGATTATTTAGAAGTAGCAACTACACGTCCAGAAACTCTATTTGGAGATACTGCTGTTGCGGTTCATCCTGAAGATGAGAGATATCAAAAATACATTGGTAAAACAGTTCTTCTACCAGTGACAAATAAAGAAATTCCAGTTGTTGCAGATGAATATGTTGAAAAAGATTTTGGAAGTGGCGTTGTTAAGATTACTCCAGCGCACGATCCAAATGACTTTGAAGTAGGGGAACGTCATAACTTACCACGTATTATCGTTATGGATGAAGGTGCTGTAATGAACGAGCATGCAGATAAATATAATGGTATGGATCGTTTTGAATGTCGAAAAGCACTTATTGCAGACTTGCAAGAAAGTGGAGTTTGTTTCAAAATCGAAAAACATCTTCACTCAGTAGGGCATTCAGAACGTAGTGGTGCAGTTGTTGAGCCATATCTTTCTAAACAATGGTTTGTTGATATGAAACCTCTTGCTGATAAAGTTTTAGAAAATCAAAAAGATGAAGATGGAAAAGTTAATTTTTATCCACCACGTTTTGAGCATACATTAAATACATGGATGGAAAATATTCAAGACTGGTGTATTTCTCGTCAATTATGGTGGGGACATCGTATTCCAGCTTGGTATCACAAAGAAACTGGTGAAGTTTATGTGGATGTAAATCCACCTAAAGATATAGAAAACTATGTCCAAGATGAAGATGTTCTTGATACTTGGTACTCTTCAGCATTATTCCCATTCTCAACATTAGGATGGCCGGATTTAGAAAGTGAAGATTTTCAAACGTTACTATCCAAACAGCTGTCTGGTAACTGGATACGATATTATCTTTCTTCTGGGTTGCTCGTATGGTATTCCAGGGATTAGAATTTACAGGAACTCGTCCATTTGAAGATTGTTTAATCCACGGTTTAGTCTCGTGATGAACAAGGCCGTAAGATGAGTAAAGTCTCTTGGTAATGGTGTAGATCCGATGGAAGTAATTGAACAATACGGAGCCGATAGCTTACGTTACTTCTTAGCTACAAACTCAACACCAGGACAAGATTTACGTTACTCAACTGAAAAAATTGAAGCAAGTTGGAATTATATTAATAAAATCTGGAACGCTTCTCGTTTCGTAATTATGAATCTAGAAGGGTTTGAGTACAATGATATAGATTTATCAGGAGAAAAAACACTAGCTGATAAATATATCTTAACAAAACTTGCTAAAACTATTGAAGACTTCGAAAGATTATTCGAAAAATATGAATTTGGTGAAGCAAGCCGCATTTTATATAATTTCGTATGGGAAGAATTCTGTTCATGGTATATTGAAATTGCTAAGATCTCATTAAATGGTGAAGACGAAGCTGCTAAGAAAACTACTAAATCTATTTTAGTATATGTACTTGATGCTTCTCTAAAAATGTTACATCCGTTTATGCCATTCGTAACTGAAGAAATCTGGCAACACATTCCTCACACAGGAGATAGTATTGTAACTAGCGAATTTGCTAAAGTTGAAGCAAGCTTAGTATTTGAAAATGAAACTGAAGATATGCAATTTATCCAAGATGTAATTACAGCAGTACGTAATATCCGTAGTGAAGTTAATGCACCTATGTCACGAGAAATACCTATTAAGATTAAATACGCACAAGAAAACGTAAAAGAAGTATTATTAAGTGGTAGTGCATACCTAGAAAAATTTGCACGTCCTAGCGAACTTATTATTGAACGTGAAGTAGAAGCAAGCGAAACTGATATTAGTCGTATTTTACCAGGTGCTGAAATCTACGTTTCATTAAGTGATTTAATCGATGTAGATAAAGAAAAAGAACGTCTAGGAAAGGAACTAGAGAAATTACAACAAGAATTAGATAGAGTAAACAAAAAACTTTCTAATGAAAAATTTGTTGGTTCTGCTCCAGAAGCCGTTGTAGATAAAGAAAAAGAAAAACAAGTAGCATATCAAGAACAATATGATAGTGTTAAAGAACGTATTAGTGCGTTAGATAATTTAGAAATAATAAAATAAAAAAATCCTTAAACTATGATTTTTTTAAGTTTAAGGATTTTTTTATTTTTATAGATAAGTTTATTCATCTTTGTTGTTTTTTTCTTTTTTTCCAAAAAAAGGAAGATTATAATTAGGAGAATAATAGCAATACCGATATACGCTCCATAATTTTTTTAACTACTTCACCGGTATTAGGTAATGTATCAATAGATAATAAATTCATAAATACACCCTCACTATTGCTCGTTGTTTTCTGTTTCAGCTTTTTCTTTTTAGAAAGTTCAGTTTCTATTTTTTTCTTTAACTTCGTCTACTTTTCTTTTCTGCATTTCTCAGAGAAAGTTTGAATTTTTTTCTTTAACTTTATCTTTCTTCTAATTCTTCTTTAATATCTTCCACTTTTCTCTTTTATTGAATTAACTTTTTGTTTTGCAGTTTCAACAAAATTAGAAATATTCGGTTTGATTTCTTCAGCGACTTTTTTTAGCAGAGCCTAGATTTTCCTTGAATTCGGCAGAATACTCACGGATATTACTAGCGTGTTCTTTTATTTCACATGCGTTGTCAGATAACTTTTTTCCATAGTCAACAGCATCGTTGTAAGTTTCTGTTAGCTTATTTTTTGTACGATTAGCAACTTTAATGGCATCTTTACATAAATAATCAGCAGCTTCAACAATTCCATTTTTTTCTGCATAACGAATCATACATCTAGTATAACCGTATGAATCTTTTGCTTTTTTCTTTATAAAGTTAAAATGTTCTTCTAGTTTTTTTCTGAGTTTTTTTAGTGTAATAGTTAGCTACTGCGATTCCAGAACCAATTATTAAAAAGTTTTGATAATTTTTGACATAATACACCCTCGTTACTTTTTTTATTCTATTATATCATATATAGCTTTTAAATATAAAATTAAGTTTTACAAATAATAGTTAAGAAGGTGTATTTTATTTATTTTGAATAATATAAGTATAGCATTTTATTGTCATATTATATTTTTAAAAAGTATATATTACACATTATTTATTTTTTTAGTCTTGAAATAATGTGTAATATATTATATAATTATAGTTGTAAAACGTAATAAAGGAGGAACAATGAAATTAACCGACAGACATAAAGCTATAATTGAAATAGTAAAAGAGTTTGAACCAATTACTAGTGATGAAATTGCGGAAAAACTGTCTTTAGGTAAATCTACACTTAGAAATGATTTAGCAGTTTTAGGGATGTTAGAAGTGTTAGAAGCAAAACCTAATGTCGGATACTATTATAATTATAACTTTTCACCAGGGGAGCAAAGGGAAGAAGTAAAAAGGAAATCTGTTAAAGAAATAATGGGGATAGCTATAACAGCTAAAAGTACAGCAAGTTATTCAGAAGTATTATCGAAGTTATTTATTTACGATGTAGGCACTATTTTTATAGTTAATGAAGAGAATCATTTAGTTGGTGTTACTTCTAGAAAAGATATGTTGAAACTAGCGAGAAATGCTGATGCTGATTCATTACCTATAGCGCTTGCTATGACACGTGTTCCTAATGTAATTTATATTCATGAGGATGAATTAGTAAGTGATGCTGTGAGAAAGATTATTTTGCATGAGATTGATTGTTTACCGGTTGTTAGGGAGGATGACAATGGTAATAGGATAATCGTAGGTAAAGTTTCAAAAACTACATTGATAAAATTATTACTAGAGATACTGGAGGGATAATATGCTAACTGTACACATAATTTCAGATTCCATAGGGAATACTGCAAAAGATGTAGTTGATGCTGCATTAGTTCAGTTCTCATATGGACAAGTTAAGTATAAAGTTCTAAAAAACTCTAATGTTTGCACGAAGGAAAAAATAGACTCTATTATGACTAATATAGCTGAGGGAGATGTAGTAGTTCAAACGTTAGTAGACAAAGAGCTTGCAAAATATGCAAGAGAACTTGCAGAAGAAAGAAATATCAAAGTTATCGATTTATTGAGCGATATGTTGGATATTTTTGAAGAAAAATTAAAAGTAAAATCAGAGAATAATCCAGGATTAATTCGAAAAATGGGAACGGAGTATTTTAAAAGGGTAGATGCATTAGAGTTTGCTGTAAAATATGATGATGGTAAGGATATAAATGGATTTAGGGAAGCAGATGTGATAATTTTGGGAGTATCGCGCACTTCAAAAACACCACTTAGTTTATATTTAGCAAATAGAAACATCAAAGTTATGAACGTTCCTATAGTTCGAGATTTAATTTTACCAGAAGAACTATATGAAGTTAAGCGTAAAATTGTTGGACTAACGAATTCTGTTGAACAGCTTAATAAGTTAAGGGAAGAACGATTAAAAGCTCTTGGGAGTTGACCAAGGAACAGATTATACAGATGAGATGAGAATCTTTGAAGAGTTAGAATATGCACTGGAGATTATGGAAAAAATTGGATGTCCTGTAATTGATGTTCATAATAAAGCAATAGAGGAAACAGCCGAAATAGTTATTGGGATTATGAGAGAACGAGGACTAGAGGTTTAAACAAAATAATTAATTATTTTTAATTAACGGATATTATAGAAGTATTTAAATAAAAGATATAGTATCTTTTGATTTTTAAAAATACTAACAATTAAGAATTATAAAAGTTTTTAAAAAAATATACAAATAATTTTGTGGGGGAAAAATACAATGACGAAGAAATATGTTTATAATTTCAGTGAAGGTAATAAAGATATGAGATCTTTATTAGGGGGAAAAGGTGCAAACCTTGCGGAAATGAAGAGTTTAGGGATAAATGTACCTCCTGGATTTACTATTACAACAGAAAGCTGTAACAGTTATTATGAAAATGGGGAAAGAATAAAACCTGAAATTTTAAAACAAATAAAACGACCAATTAGAAACATTAGAGAAAGAAATTGGGAAAAAACTAGGAAGTCTAGAAAATCCATTATTGGTATCTGTACGTAGTGGTGCGGTATTCTCAATGCCAGGGATGATGGACACAATTTTAAATTTAGGATTAAATGATGAAACTACAATAGTTTTGGCGAAAAAAAATAATAATTATCGCTTTGCATACGATAGTTACCGCCGCTTTATTCAAATGTTTTCTGATGTCGTTATGAATGTTGAAAAATATAAATTTGAAGAAGTTTTAACACGTGTTAAAGAAGAAAATGGTTATGCTCAAGATAGTGACATGAATGAAAAAGACTTATTCAAAGTAGTGGAAGAATTCAAAGCTATTTACAAAAAGAAGTAGGCCGTGATTTCCCAATGAGTGTAAAAGAACAGCTTATGCTTGCTGTTGAAGCAGTATTCAAATCTTGGAATAATAATAGAGCTAAAGTATATCGTAGATTGCATAATATCAGTGATAAATTGGGGACAGCTGTGAATATTCAAGCGATGGTATTTGGAAACATGGGAGACAACTGTGGAACAGGGGTATCATTCAGTAGAAACCCAGTAACAGGTGAGGATAAACTTTTTGGTGAATACTTGATAAACGCTCAAGGGGAAGATGTAGTAGCAGGAATCAGAACACCTAAAAATATTAGTATCTTAGAAGAAGATATGCCACATCTTTATAAAGAATTTGTTGATATCTCTAAAAAACTGGAAAGACATTATAAAGATATGCAAGATATCGAGTTCACAATTGAAGATGGGAAATTATATATACTTCAAACTCGTAATGCTAAAAGAACACCTAATGCGGTTGTTGAAGTAGCGGTATCTTTGGTAGAAGAAGGTATTATAAGCAAGGAAGAAGCTATTTTAAGAGTAGGAACTGAGGAAATCAATAAACTTCTACATGCAACATTTGAAGAGAAAAGCTTAAAAGGAGCTAAAGAACTTACTCAAGGTCTGGCTGCATCTCCTGGAGCTGCGGTAGGTAAAATATACTTTTCTGCAGAAGAAGCGGTAGAGGCTGCAAAAGCAGAAGCTGTAGTATTAGTACGCGAAGAGACTTCACCAGAAGATATTGAAGGAATGGTTAGCTCGGAAGCGATAGTTACACTTAGGGGAGGAATGACATCGCATGCTGCTGTAGTAGCGCGTGGAATGGGTAAATGTTGTGTTTGTGGTTGTCAAAACATGATTATTGACTATAAAGAAAAAACTCTAAGAATTTCTGATTTAGTTTTACGTGAAGGTGATATAATTTCTGTTGATGGAAGTAGTGGTAAAGTTTATCTTGGTGAAGTGGAAAAGGTAGATGCAACATTTAGTTCTAGATTTAAAAAATTATTAAGTTGGGCAGATGAAATTCGTCAAATGAGCGTTTTTGCAAATGCAGATAATGAAATTGATGCTAAAGTTGCTTTTGAGTTGGAGCTGAAGGTATAGGACTTTGTAGAACAGAACATATGTTCTTTGAAGAAGATAGAATTAGCTTGGTGAGAAAAATGATTTTAGCAGCTGATACAGCTGAAAGGGTAAAATTCTTAGAAAGATTGCAACCTATTCAAAGTGAAGATTTTCTATAAAATATTCAAGGCAGCTAATGGAAAATCAGTTAATATTCGTCTATTAGATCCACCTTTACATGAATTTTTACCAAAAGATGATAAAACAATAGAAATTATTGCAGAAGATCTAAATGTAACGGTGTCTCAATTGAAGTCTAAAGTAGCTAGCATTGCAGAATTTAACCCGATGATGGGACATCGTGGGTGCCGTTTAGGTGTCACATATCCAGAAATTTATCTGATGCAAGCTAAAGCAATTAGTTCAGCAGCAATAAGAGCTAAAAAAGAAGGCGTAGATGTTAATGTTGAAATTATGATTCCGTTAGTTGGATTAGAAAAAGAATTGGCTGTACTTCGAGAACAAATAGTAGAGTTAGTTGAAAAAGAAATTCACTTATACAAAACAGAATTCACTTATAAAGTCGGTACCATGATAGAAATACCACGCGCATGTTTAATTGCGGATAAGATTGCTAAACATGCAGATTTCTTCAGTTTTGGTACAAATGACTTAACTCAACTTACTTTCGGTTACTCTAGAGATGATGCAGAGAAATTTATTGATATTTATAAAAAGAAAAATATTCTAGAATCTGATCCTTTTGTTCATTTAGATGAGAGTGGAGTATTAGAGTTGATGCAACTTGCGGTTCAAAAAGCTCGTGAGACAAAACCAGCTATTAAACTTGGAATTTGTGGAGAGCACGGAGGAGATGAAAAATCAATTCTTCTATGTTCTAAACTAGGTTTAGGTTATGTATCTTGTTCTCCATATCGTGTGATAATTGCGCGTATAGCGGCAGCTAAAGCAGCAATAGGTGATGTAGAAGCTTCTTCAACAAAATAATTAAATGAACTTAGTAAGGGCGACTTTGAATTATAATTTTCAAAGTCGCTTTTTTAAGTTTAATATAAGATAAAATAAATATAATTTAATAGATAAGTGCTAATTGGTAACTTATTTTTCATATGAGCATATGATATTATTAAGATGTAATTATGTTACAAATAGATTAAATAATTGTAAATATTAATAATATTTAGTTAAGTAAATTGATTTTTAAAATATACATTAAAATTAATTTAGTATTATTGAATTTTTATTTTTCAAAATGAAAGTAAAAAGTTAAGAAATAGAAAGTTTAAATATTATGTAAAGAAAGGATATGCTATGGCAGAAAATAATAATGAGCGTTTATCTAGAAGAGATAAGCATTCAACAGAGAAAAAACCGTTATGCCAGGTGGATATATATCTAGAAAAAATATTAGTAGTTCAAAAACAAATGAACAACAAAGGCGAGCAATAAATGAGGAAATGATGAGAAGACGAGCTCAAAGATCTAAAAGTGGTCAGCAAATATCATCAAATTCACCTCAAGGGCAACAAGGCTCAGGAGGAAGAGGAGGTAATCCTAACGGAAGAAGACCCCTACCACCAGGAAGAATAAGTAAACCAAATTTCAATAACGGAAAAAAAGGACTATGGCTAAAAATTTTGAGATATGGTTTATATGCCGCAAGTATTGCGATTATTTCAATATTTTTACTATGTGTATTTTGGATTTATCAAGCGCCAGCTTTTGATTCGAAAATATTAGATAACAATAGTAGAACAGTTGTTTATGATGTAAATAACAATGAGGTAGCTAAACTTGGTAATCAAGTTGGTGAAAATTTAGAAACATCTGATATTCCTGAAAAAATGCAGGAGGCAATATTAGCAACGGAGGATAATAGATTCTTCGAACATGGAGCAGTAGACTATCGTCGATTAGTAAAAGCTGTCTTTTCTAATCTTACGAGTGGTTTTGGTTCTCAAGGGGGATCTACAATTTCACAGCAGCTTATTAAAAGAACGTTTCTAGATGATAATAAGAGTGTAAAACGTAAAGTTCAGGAAGCATACTTAGCTTATAAATTAGAACAAAATTATGATAAAGAGTCTATTTTTACTATGTATGTAAATAGAATTTATTATTCAGATGGTGTTTATGGATTGAAAACAGCAGCGAAGTATTACTATGGTAAAGAATTAAGTCAATTAACATTGCCACAAATGGCATTACTTGCCGGATTACCTCAACATCCTAATACTTATAATCCATATGATAATGCAGAAGCGGCTAAAACACGTCGTGATACAGTACTTTATTTAATGCAATATCACGGGAAAATTACTGAACAAGAAGCAACTGCTGCTAAAAACACAGATGTACTTGCAGGTATAGTGAAAAGAAATGAAAATGAACGTGTTATTCTTTCTAGTGAGTTTGATAGTAAATACACTTCATATATGAATGAAATAGTTAGAGAACTTAAGAATAGTAAAGAATATAAGGATTATGAAGGAGACGTGCTAAACTTAGGACTTAAGATTTACACTAATTTCGATCCGAAAATCCAAGATTCATTAAGTACAAGTATGAGTAGTAATTTAGTAGGTATAAAACAGGCAAGTAATGTATCGATGGTTGTTTTAAATAATGAAAATAGTGGAATTGCGGCTTTATATGGTGGGAAAAATCAGACTTTCCATGGATATAATATAGCAACGCAAGCGAAGTTACAAGCTGGATCATCAATTAAACCAATTTTGGCTTATGGACCAGCTATTGAGTACTTAAATTGGGGATCAGGGCAAACAATAGAAGATAAAGCAATACCTGGCACTCAAATTCAAAACTGGGATAGACAATACCATGGTAATATTACGATGAATAATGCATTAACATGGTCATACAATATACCAGCGATTAAAGCATATCAGCAAGTTGGATTTGAAAGAGTTAAGCAATATGCAGCTAATGTAGGTATGGAAGTAAAAGATGATTCTATAACAACGCCGATAGGAGGAAGTAGTGATGGTTATTCACCACTTCAAATGGCAGCAGCATATGTACCATTTAGTAATGGTGGGTATTATGCAACACCAAAAGCTATTAAAAAGGTCTATGATAGTGAAGGTACTGAAATAAAAAGTTTTAGTACTGATGACAGAAAGAGAGTTATAAAAGAATCTACTGCCTATATAATGACATCGATGTTACGTAATGTAGTTAATGGGACAGCAGCTTATGCACGTATAAGTGGAGCAGACATGGCAGTTAAAACGGGAACTACAACTTTCGGGGAAGCTGAAGCACAAAAATATGGCTTTGATATAAATAATTACTCAAAAGATTCTTGGACAATAGGATATACAAGTAATTATACTTTAGCAGTATGGCAAGGATTTGATACAATTGATGGTCCAACTAAATTCATGACACAGCAAGATACACAAAGAACACAAATGTTATATAGAGTGAATATGCAAAATATAGTTCGTATCCATCCGCCTAGAGGATTTAATGTTCCAGGGAATGTTGGTTCAATAGATGGTGGTGTAAGGGTTATTTCAGATAGTGAACGCCGTCAAATAGAAGAGCAGCAAAGAAGAGCGCAAGAAGAAAGAAATCGTTCTGAGAATAATAATTCAGATAACGATGATAATGATTCTAACACGACGAACAATAGAAATAACAACTCAAATAATAGTGGAAATACCGCTTCTAATAATAGATCAAACAGAAATAACAATAATTCAAATAATGGATAAAGGATAAGAGATTAGCTCTATTATATATAATATGTGATAGAGTTAATCTTTTTTAATTTTGAAAATACTACACAAAAGTAGTGTACAATAGAAATTAGAATTTGATGATTATCTAGAAAAATACATCAAATTGTTGAATGATGCAGATATATTATAAGATGGATGTGAAGCTATGATTAGTAATAATTACAGGAATAAGTGGAGCAGGTAAGAATACAGCGTTAAGTATTTTTGAAAGTCAAGGATATTTTTTGTACAGATAATCTACCTGGACTTTTTAGTTGAGGATTTTTTTACGTATAATTGAAGAAAAAGAGATAGACAAAAACGGCTATTAGTATAGATATTCGAAGTAAGCATCTTCATGTTGATTTAAAAGAGTTATTTAAAAAAATTCAGCATAATGAATATTTTTGACTTAAAGATTATCTTTTTTTAGATAGTGAAGATCAAGTTTTGGTTAATCGTTATAAAGAAACGAGAAAAAATCATCCATTATCGACAGAATATAGTCTTCTCGAAGGTATAAAACAAGAGCGTCACGCTATGGATGGAGTTAAAGGTATTGCAAACTACATTTATGATACTACTAATTTAAAGGTAAAAGATTTGCAACAAAAAAATATTGGCAGATTTTTGGAATAGAAAAAGAAAGATAGTTATCATATAACTGTCTCTAGTTTCGGTTATAAATATGGATTACCCATTGATGCTGATAACATAGTGGATGTTAGATTTTTAAAAAATCCATTTTATATAAATGAGCTTCGTGAAAAAACTGGACAAGATGCAGAAGTGTTTGATTATGTTTTTTCAGATAGTATGACACAGGAATTTTATGAGAAATATAAAGATTTAATAGTTTATATGATTGATAAGTATCAGTATGAAGGGCGAGATAAAGTAGCGATTGCAATAGGTTGTACTGGAGGGAAGCATCGCTCAGTAAGTATTGCTCGAAAAATACATGAAGATATTTCGAAATTAGGATATAAAGTTTATCTTGAACATCGAGATATAGACAAGGGTAGGTAGGAAATGAGAACAAAAGTAAAAGTAGTAACTATAGGTGGAGGAACAGGCTTATCTGTTCTTCTTAGAGGATTAAAGAAGTATCCTCTGGATATAACAGCAATAGTTACTGTAGCAGATGATGGGGGAAGTTCTGGAAAAATTAGAAGTGATATGAATATTCCATCTCCTGGAGATATAAGGAATGTTATAGCGGCTTTATCAGATGTTGAGCCGTACTTGGAGAAAGATGTTTCAATATAGATTTGACTCTGGAGAAGTAAAAGGTCATCCAGTAGGAAACTTAATGTTAGCTGCAATGACGGATATTCATGGTGATTTTACAACAGCGGTAAAAGTAATGAGTAAAATACTAAATGTACGTGGTAAGGTATTACCAACAACAAATGATATTGCAACACTTAATGCGGTGTTGTCTACTGGAGAAATTATTCGTGGTGAGTCATCGATAACTGAAGCCGGTGGGATTATTGATCATGTTTATATAACTCCCGTCTAGAGTCAGACCTAATGAGGATGTGTTAAAAGCAATTGAAGAGGCGGATTACATTATCATGGGGCCAGGTAGTCTATATACATCTATAATTCCAAATTTAGTAATTTCTAATGTATCAGAAAGAATACGCGAGAGTGAAGCTAAAAAGATATATGTTTGCAACGTCATGACACAACATGGTGAAACGGATAATTATACTGTTTCAGATCATATAAAGGCTATAAACAAACATGTCGAAGAAAAATATTTTCGATATAGTTATTGCTAATTCACGTGAGTTCGATTCGAAAGTTTTAGAAAAATATCACAAAGAAAAACAAGAAGCTGTTCGAATTGACTATGAAGAAATAAATAAATTGGGAATTGAATTAATAGAAAATAGAGATGTTGGAATCGTTGAAAATAATGTGATTAGACATAATGCAGAAAAAGTTTCTGAATTAATTTATGATTATATTATAGACGACAAGCCAACAATGATTTATAATAAAAGGTAAAGTCAAAACAAAGGAGAACAAAAATGCACTTAAATTTTTGATTATTCGAAAAGCGTTAAATTTCTTTAATGAACAAGAAGTGAAAAAAATATGGAGGATTATGTAAAAGTTGCACATAATCAGCTGCATAACAAAACAGGGATCGGAAATGATTTCTTAGGTTGGTTGGAATTACCGACTAATTATGATAAAGAGGAATTTGCACGTATTAAAGAAGCTAGTAAAAAAATTCAAAACAATTCTGATGTGCTTGTTGTTATCGGAATAGGTGGATCTTATTTAGGAGCTCGTGCAGCTATAGAAATGTTAAATGATAGTTTTTACAACTTCTATGAAAAAGATCGCAAAACTCCTCAAGTATTTTTTGTAGGTCACACAATTTCTTCAACTTATACACAAGAATTAGTGAATTACCTGAAAACTACTGGAAAAGATTTTTCAGTAAATGTAATTTCAAAATCAGGGACAACTACTGAACCAGCAATAGCTTTTCGTATTTTTAAAGAATTACTTGAAGAAAAATATGGAAAAGAAGGAGCTCGCGAAAGAATTTATGCAACAACAGATAAAGCACGTGGGGCATTAAAATCACTTGCTGATGATGAAGGATATGAAACTTTTGTAGTACCTGACGATGTTGGAGGACGTTTTACAGTTCTTACAGCTGTTGGATTATTACCAATCGCGGTTAGTGGTGTTGATATTGATAAAATGATGGCAGGTGCTAAGTTAGCACAGGATGAACTTTCTACACCAGATTTAAGCAAAAACATTGCATACCAATATGCAGTAATGCGTAACATTTTACAACAAAAAGGAAAATTAATTGAAATCTTAGTTTCTTATGAGCCGTCAATGGTTTACTTTAATGAATGGTGGAAACAACTTTATGGAGAGTCTGAAGGTAAAGATGGGAAAGCATTATATCCATCAAGTGTATGTTTCTCAACAGACTTACACTCAATGGGTCAATATGTTCAAGAAGGACGTCGTATTCTTTTAGAAACAATCTTAAAAGTTAAAACTCCAAACAAAGATATAGAACTTAAAGAAGCTGAAAATAATCTTGATGGACTTAATTACCTGGCAGGAAAAACTATGGACTTTTGTTAATACAAAAGCATTTGAAGGTACATTGCTTGCACATACAGATGGAGGAGTACCTAACTTTGTAGTTGAACTTCCAGATATGAGTGAGTTTACATTCGGATACTTAGTATATTTCTTCGAAAAAGCAGTAGGAATCTCTGGATATATGCAAGGATTAAATCCATTTGACCAACCAGGTGTGGAAGCATACAAGAAAAATATGTTTGCACTTCTAGGAAAACCAGGATTTGAAGAATTAAAAGCAGAATTAGAAGAAAGATTAAAATAGAAGCTAATAAATAAATTTAAAACACACCTCGAAGATTGGACTTGAGAAAAGTCTAATATTTGAGGTGTATTTAATTAATTTTTATCTTACCTTTTTGCCATTGTAACAAAGGTGAATTTATCTGGACGGTAACTTAAAACACCGTATTGAAGAATATTACCATTCGATAAGTAAGTAATACTTTCAACAACAGCAACCATATCATAGACTCCGAGATCCATATGTTGTTTTTCTTCATCAGTAGCATATCTGAATGAAATTTCACGACGTGAATGTGTGATATTAAGACCAAGTTCAGTTTCTAAATATTTATAAATTGAATTTTTCCGCTATATCTTTATTTAAAAAGGGACTAATGAACGATCAAAATATGAAACTTCATACTCAAGTCGTTCTCCATTAATTGTTCTGCTTCGACTGACGCGATAAAAATCATTGCTTTCATTTGCCCCAAAGATATCCATAATTTTTCTATCACCTTGAATTATATATAGGCTTTCAAGGTTTGTTTTTATTTCGTATTTTCCATCTATATTTAATTCTGCTGAAGTTTTAATATTTCCTAAATAATTGTTTTTTTAATACGTCCATGTCCTAGAATTAAAGAATTTTTTTCCTTTTTATTTTTTTGTATATATCCATCTAATTCTAAAAGTGATAATGCTTTTTCTTATTGTATCTTTTGAATAACCATATTCTCTTACTAAGTCATTTTCACTAGGTAATTCAGTATTACGTTTATAGAAACGTGTATCAATTTTTTTCCTTTGATATCATTATAGACTTGCTTATATTTACTCATACTCCCTAAAACCTTTCTAAAATTTCATCTTACTATTATAAACGTATAGTTATAAAAAAATCAAGAGTAATATAAATCTCTATAAAAATCCAACATTTACGGATATGTTAGAAGAAAAAAATAAAAAGAATTACATAAATGTATTGACAAGATGAAACGCTTTTTATTATAATAATTACTGTTAAGTAGTTAAAGTAATTATTAAGTTGTAAAATTTTATGGAGGAGACGAAAATGAGAAGACGTTCAAGTGGGGTATTGATGCATATTACGTCACTACCTGGGAAACAAGGTATTGGAACATTTGGGAAAAGCGCTTATGATTTTGTTGATTTTTTAGAAGAGACTCAACAAACATATTGGCAGCTTTTACCACTAACAACAACGAGTTATGGAGATTCTCCTTATCAAAGTTTTTCTGCAGTGGCAGGGAATTTAAATCTAATTGACTTCGACTTATTAGAAGAAGAAGGTCTTTTAGAAAAAGTAGACTATGAAGGAGTTAACTTTGGAGATAATCCAGAAAAAGTAGACTATGGATTATTGTTTGACGTAAGAAGACCAATTTTAGAAAAAGCGGTCGCTAATGTTGTTAAAAGCGATAAAGTTTTAACCGAAATTGAGAAATTTGAAAAAGAAAATGCAAGCTGGTTAATTGATTATGCTGAATATATGGCAATTAAAGAAAGTTTTGGTTATCAAAGCTTCATTCATTGGGATGAGGATATAAAACGTGCTGAAATAAGTGCCCGCGAAAAATATCGTATAGAGCTACAAGATAGTATTCGTTATTACACAATAACACAGTACTTTTTCTTCAAACAATGGTTAGCTCTTAAGAATTATGCAAACTCAAAAGGAATTAAAATTATTGGAGATATGCCAATATATGTTAGTGCTGATAGTGTAGAAATGTGGACAATGCCAGAACTATTCAAGGTGAATGAAGACAACGAGCCACTTTATGTAGCTGGATGCCCTGCTGATGATTTTAGTCCTACTGGTCAACTTTGGGGGAATCCAATCTATAATTGGGAAAAACATAGAGAACAAAACTATTCTTGGTGGGTATACCGAGTTCAAGAAAGTTTTAAAATATACGATGTACTTCGTATAGATCACTTCAAAGGATTTTCTGATTACTGGCAAATAGACAGTAATGCTGAAACAGCAGCTATAGGAACTTGGGAAGCAGGACCTGGTATTGAACTATTTGAAAAAATAAAAGCTGAATTAGGAGATTTACCAATTATTGCAGAAAATCTTGGATTTATCGATGCTAAAGCTGAAAAACTTCTAGAAGATTCTACTTATCCAGGTATGAAGATTCTTCAATTTGCGTTTCCTGGAGAAGACAACTTAGACCGTCCACATCATTATACGCAAAATAGTGTGGCATACACTGGGACACATGATAACGATGTAGTTAATGGTTGGTATGCTGAATTGGATGAAAAAGGAAAAGAATTTGTTGATACTTATTTAAACCGTCGAGATGGTGAAAAAATTACAGAAGCAATGATTCGAGGAATTTATTCATCAGTAAGTGACTATGCGATTGTAACAATGCAAGATTTATTAGATAAAGATACTACTAGTAGAATGAACATTCCATCTACAGTTGGAGGAAACTGGGAATGGAGAATGTTAGAAGAGGACCTAACTTCAGAACGAAAAGAGTTCTTGAAAAATATTACAAAACTATATGCAAGAGAGAGAGGATAACATGACTTTTAGTAATTATGTACGAGAAAAAACAACAAAAAATCTAAGTGATTTGAATAATAAAGAACTTTATATTCAATTGTTGAACTATGTAAAAGAAGAAGCTGAGAAAAAGAATTAAACAGCGATAAGAAAAAAAGTTTATTATATTTCTGCAGAATTTTTTTAATTGGTAAATTATTATCAAATAATTTAATAAATCTTGGAATTTATGATGAAATTGAAAAAGAATTAGCAGCAGCCAAATAAACGTCTAAGTGAAGTTGAAGAAGTAGAATTAGAGCCATCATTAGGTAATGGAGGGTTAGGACGTTTAGCATCATGTTTTATTGATTCTATCTCTTCTTTAGGAATTAACGGAGATGGTGTAGGATTAAATTACCACTGTGGTTTGTTTAAACAAGTATTTTCTAAAAATGAACAACATGCAGAACCAAACTTCTGGATTGAAGATAATTCTTGGTTAATAGATACTGATGTAAAATATACAGTACCATTTAAAAACTTTAGTCTAACATCATCATTAAAAACGAATTGATGTCCTTGGTTATAAAAAAAGAGACTAAAAACTATCTAAACTTATTTGATATTGATTCAATCGATAGTTCGATTATTAATGAAGGAATTAGTTTTGATAAAACAGATATCAAGAAAAATTTAACATTGTTCTTATATCCAGATGATAGTGATAGAAATGGTGAACTTTTACGTATTTATCAACAATACTTCATGGTATCAAATGCGGCACAATTAATTATTGATGAAGCTCGTGCTAAAGGAAGCAATATTCATGATTTATATGAATACGCGTATGTTCAAATTAATGATACGCACCCAAGTATGGTAATTCCAGAACTTATTCGTCTTATGACAGAAAATTATGGAATTGAATTTGAAGAAGCATACTCAATCGTCCAAAAAATGACAGGATATACAAACCATACTATCTTGGCTGAAGCATTAGAAAAATGGCCATTAGAATTTTTAGAAGAAGTAGTGCCGCATTTAGTAATAATTATTAAGAAATTAGATGCAGTAATACGTTCTAAATATGAAGGTGAAGACATTCAAATCATTGATAAATATAATCGTGTACATATGGCAAACATGGATATTCACTTCTCAAACAGTGTAAACGGAGTTGCTTACTTACACACAGAAATTCTTAAGAACTCTGAATTAAAACATTTCTATGAGTTATATCCAGAGAAATTCAACAACAAAACTAATGGTATAACATTTAGACGTTGGTTAGAGTTTTCTAATAGACCATTAGCAGCGTACTTAAAAGAACTAATTGGTGATGAGTATTTAACAGATGCAACTAAATTAGAAAAACTATTAGCTTTTGTTGATAGTAAAGAAGTAGCAGCTAAATTAGAAGAAATTAAACACGAAAAATAAACTTATTCTAAAAGAATACTTGAAAGAAACACAAGGAATTGAGTTAGATGAAAATAGTATTATCGATACTCAAATCAAGAGATTCCATGAATATAAACGTCAACAAATGAACGCTTTATATGTAATAAAAAAATATCTTGATATTAAAAAAATGGAAAAATTACCAAAACGTAAAAATTACAGTATTTTTTTCGGTGGTAAAGCTGCTCCAGCATATATCATAGCACAAGATATCATTCATTTAATTTTATGTCTATCAGAGTTAATTAATAATGATCCAGAAGTAAATAAATACTTAAATGTATACTTAGTTGAAAACTACAACGTAAGTGTTGCAGAAAAATTAATTCCAGCGACAGATATTTCTGAACAAATCTCACTAGCATCAAAAGAAGCTAGTGGAACAGGTAATATGAAATTTATGCTAAATGGAGCATTAACACTTGGAACATTAGATGGTGCTAATGTAGAGATTGATGAGCTTGTTGGACGTGAGAATATCTATATTTTCGGTAAAGAAAGTGATGAGATTATCAAACTATATGAAACTGCTGGGTATGTTTCAAAAGATTACTACAATAAAGATGGAGTAAAAGAAGTAGTTGACTTTATTATTTCAGAAGATTTAGTAAAACTTGGAAATAAAGAAAGATTAGAAAGATTGTACAATGAACTATTAAACAAAGACTGGTTCATGACACTTATCGATTTTGAAGAGTATTATGCGAAAAAAGAAGAGATGTTAGCAGATTATGAAAATCGTGACTTATGGTTAAGAAAAGTAATTGCTAATATAGCTAAAGCAGGATTCTTCTCATCAGACCGTACAATTACTCAGTACAATGAAGAAATTTGGAATAAATAGAAAAAAATAGTGAGGATGTAACTATGAAAACTACTAACAATAAATGTTCATAGTTGGTTAGAAGAAAATCAACTAGAAAAAAATTGAATATTTTAGCGAAAACTATCGTAGAAAAATATGACGTGATAGCGATGCAAGAAGTAAAACCAATTGATTAGTAGTGAACTTATAGAACTAGGGATAAGAGAAGACAATTTCGGAAAAATTATTATTAGATAAAAATAAATGAATATGGAGAGCAAGGATATAAATATTATTGGACTTACTCACATATTGGTTTTTGATAAATTTGAAGAGGGCTTAGCAATCTTAGCTAAAGGTGACGTTGTTGCCGTAGAGGATTTTTACTGTACGGCACAACAAAACCGTGACCTCTATAGAATCAAGAAAAATTTTAAAAAGTAGATCTAAAAATAAATGATGAAATTGTAGAATTTTACAGTTGTCATATGAACTTGCCAACTTGTAAAGGAGAAGACATAGAACAAAAATCTTTACAACTTAGTAAATTATACAGATAATACAAATCTTAAAAATTTTTATGGGAGATTTCAATACAGATTACTTTAATCAAGTAGATGAATATAAAGCTATACTTGAGCAAGGTTTATTTGATACTTATGAAATGGCTCTAAAAAGATAAAGGAGTTACCGTGTATAAAAATATCAGTGGTTGGGAAGATTCTATGTGTCAGAAGAAATTGGATTATATATTTTCTAACAAAAAATTAAATGTTGAAGAAAGTTATGTTATCTTTAATAATGTAAATTATCCAATAATTTCTGACCATAATGGCTTAGAAGTAACATTAGCAGAAAAATAAATAAAAGGAGGAAAATGTTATGTTACAAAAAATTCAGCGTTTTGGAGGCGCTATGTTAATGCCATCTATTATATTCGCATTCTTCGGATTAGTAGTAGGATTAACTTCAATTTTTAAAAACCCTAACTTAGTAGGGAGCATTGCGACAGAAGGTACACTTTGGTACAATTTCTGGTTCGTAGTAGAACAAGGTGGATGGACAATCTTTAACCAAATGCCAGTAGTATTCGCTCTTGGTATTCCGATTGGTCTTGCTAAAAAAGCAAATGGGCGTGCAGCACTAGAAGCGTTCTTAATCTATATGGTTTTCAACTATTTCATCAATGGTTTCTTAACAGTATTCCCATTCTTTGGAGTAGATGTAACACCAGCTCTTAAAATTACCAACAGGTTTAACTAGAATTGCTGGAGCAATCACACTAGATACTTCAATTATCGGTTCTATCATTATTGCATCAATTTCAGTTTGGATTCACAACAAATACTTTGATAAAAAACTTCCTGAGTTATTAGGAATTTTCCAAGGTTCAACATTTGTTATTTTAATAGGATTTATTTTAATGATTCCAGCTGCATTTTTAACAGCTCTTTTATGGCCAAAAGTTCAATTAGGAATTGCTGCTTTACAAGGATTCTTAAAAGTATCTGGAATTGCTGGAGTATTTACTTATACTTTCTTAGAAAGAATTTTAATCCCAACAGGATTACACCACTTCATCTATGGACCATTTATGTTTGGACCAGCAGCAGTAGAAAATGGAATTACAGCGTACTGGGTGCAACATATTAAAGAGTTCTCTCAAAGCACAACTCCATTAAAAGAGTTATTCCCACAAGGTGGATTCTCATTACACGGTAACTCAAAAGTATTTGGTTTACCAGCAGCAGCTTTAGCTATGTATGTTACAGCTAAAGATAAAAAGAAAAAGGTTGTAGCAGGGTTATTAATCCCAGCAGCTCTTACTGGTTTCTTAACAGGAATTACTGAACCAATCGAGTTTACATTCTTATTCGCAGCTCCAATGTTATTCGCTACTCACGCAGTATTAGGAGCAGCAATGTCAGCAACTATGTATCAATTTGGAGTTGTAGGTAACTTCGGAAGTGGATTAATCGACTTCTTAGCACTTAACTGGTTACCAATGTTCAAAAATCACTCTGGACAAATGTTTGTTCAAATTACAATAGGATTAATATTCTCAGTAATTTACTTCTTCGTATTTAGATTTATGATTCTTAAATTCAACTTAAACACACCAGGTCGTGAAGAAGATGATGCTGAAACTAAACTTTACTCTAAACAAGAATACCGTGAAAGAGGTAAAGAAGCAGCTAAAACAGAAGTTGTTGATGATGCTACAGCTTATGCGGATCAAGCAGCAATTATTTTAGAAGGTTTAGGTGGAAAAGATAACGTCGTTGATGTAACTAACTGTGTAACAAGATTACGTGTTAATGTACAAGATGAAAGCTTAGTAAAAGATGATAACTTTATTAAACAATCTGGAGCTCTTGGAGTTGCGCGTAATGGTAAAGCTATTCAAGTAATTATTGGATTCTCTGTAGGACAAGTAAGAGAAGCATTTGAAAAAAATTATTAAAATAGAAAAAGTAATAAGAAAAACGAGTCGAAAGACTCGTTTTTTTCTATGTTTATTTAGAGTGAAAAATCCTTAAAAGCTAGACTTCTAATCTAACTTTAAGGAAATAGTGGTAAAAAAATCTTTATGAGTAAGAGTTAAAAATTAAAAATGCAGGAGTTGCGTGTCCTTTTAGTTTTTCATTAATGAAGTTTTTTTAATTTTTTTCACTAGCAAGAGCTTTTTTTAAGAGCTTTTACTGCATCAGAGTCTTTATTATCTTCACGTGCAACTAAACTTACTGCAAAAAGTAGAATCTTTTTTTCATCTTCAACTAGAAGTCCATCTTTACCAGGTGTAAGGTTTAATTTAGCAATATAAGTAGGGTAGTTGAATACTAGGTCTTTTTCTTTATATGCTTCATTTAAGTTAAGTAAACTAATAGGTGAGAATTTAAGATTTTTTGGATTTTCTTTAATATCATCTACAGTTACAGTATAACTATTTGGATCTTTAAGTGTGATAACTTTACCATGATCTAATAGGCGTAAAGCACGTGCCATATTTGTTGGATCAGATGGAATAGCTACATCAGCTCCGATTTTTAAGATCTTTAATGTCTTTAATATCTTTTGAATAGAAAGCAACAGTTGCATTGTAAATAGGTTGAACCGCAACTAAATTACCTTTGTTTTTTGCGTTAAATTGCTCCATAAATGGTTTGTGTTGGAAGAAGTTTGCATCTACTTCTTTATTATTTAATGCAACGTTAGCTTGAACATTATCAGATACTTTAACTAATTCAAGGTTATATCCTTCTTTTTTCAAATCGTCTTTAATCATCTCTAGCATATCTGTCATAGGTGCAGTATGAGAAGCTACTTTGATAGTAACATTTTCTTTTTTAGTTTCAGTTTTGCTTGAACAAGCGGTTAATACTAATACAAGCGCTAATAAACTTGCGCAAATTGATAGTAATTTTTTCATTTTTTGTCTCCTTAGATTGTTTATAAGTTTAGAGGTGTTTGAATACTTATTTATAGGAATATATGTTTATAAAATAGTTCAATAAAATTATTTTTTTCTTTTTTTACCTGTGAATTTTTTTGGCTAATCCATAACCAATTGTTTGAATAATAAATACATATATAATAAATATAAGTACAATTAAATACATAAGATTATAATCGTATTCTTGATAGCCATACCTGAAGGCAAATTCACCTAATCCGCCAGCCCCAATAACACCCATTACAGTGGTATATGCTAACAAGCTAATGGTTGTATAGGTAAAGGATAAAATTAAATTTCCGACTGTTGCTGGTAAGAGAAAGTATCTAATAATTTGGAATTTCGTAGCTCCCATACTAATAGCTCTATCAATAATTTTTTGAGGAACATTCAGCAATGCTTGCTCTACAAAACGAGCATATAAGCTAACTCCAACGAGTGTTAAAGGTAAAATAGCTGCAATATTACCAAATGACGTTTTAAATAAAAATCTATTGACAGGTATTAATATAAATACAAATATTAAGAAGGGGACACTGCGAAGAGCATTTAAGAAAATACTAAGCCCTTCATATAATGCTTTATTTTTCAGTAAATAATCTTTACTAAGTGAAAATAATAGAATACCTAGTGGCATAGAGATTACAAAAACTGTAACCATAGAAATTCCCATCATATAATTTGTTTCCCAAAAAGCTTTTTACTATACCATCATAATTTTTTTAAGAATAAATCAATCATCCAATAAAAACTCCTTTACATACTTATAATAATTGCTGTCGTAATCATCTTTAATATCTTTGTTAGGTATAATAATATCTTTAATTGTAGAATCATCGATGATAATTACTTTATCGCAGAAGTTTTTAAGTAAAGATAAACTGTGAGAAATCATTACTATAGAGATATCTGATGTTTCTCGTAGTTTGTTTAACAGTGTAAAAATTTCTTTTTCACTATTGGTGTCGAGTGCTGAACTAATCTCATCGCAAAGTAATACTTCAGGTTCTTGAAGAAGTGCCATAGCAATAGCTACTTTTTGCTGTTCGCCACCGCTAAGACTACCACAAAGGCTGTCTTTTAGACGGGATATATTCATAAACTCAAGGATATAATCTACCTTCTTTTTATCAACAGGGACTTTATTTAATTTGTATACCAGGCTTAAATGATAATATACACTTTTGTTATCAATAAGATTAGAATGTTGAAATATATAAGCAAGATTTTTTCTAGTTTGTCTAAGAGTAGCCGGAGTCATTTCACTAAGAGATTGATTCTTATAAAGAATATCACCGCTATCATAGTTGACAATGCCATTAATCATTTTCAAAATAGTGCTTTTTTTCCAGTACCATTACGCCCAATAATTCCAATAACTTCTTTCTTATTTATATCAAAAAGAGATATTTTGAAGTTTAAACTTAGCATCTTTATATTGTTTGGATATGTTTTTTTAATTGAACTATCATAATAACCTCCAAGGAAGAATATACCACTTTTTGAAAAGGAGTTCAAGAAAAAGATACTATATGTATTAATTTTTTCATTCTTCACTGAATACACTTCAAAATAATTATTATAAGATTTTATTAAAGCTGTATTATTCAAACATAGAATGCAGACTAATACAACTTACCAGGGATTTGATAAAAATAATTGTAGTCGTGAAACTTTATTAAAGACTTTATTTATTTTTTTATGTATAGTTTATAATAAGATATGTGTTTATATAAAGTAAAAAAATTTAAAAAAACAAAGTGAAAGATATTGATATAAGATAGCTAAAGGGGGTTATAGTATTTTTATGAAAAAAATTGACTATAGTAGATATAGCCAAAAAATGGCAGGAGTAGGTTCTACTACTGTATCTAGATACTTTAACGGTGGAAATTTAAAAAAAGAAACTAGAGAAAAAAATAAAAATAGTAGAGGAGTATAATTACACGCCTAATACATTTGCTAAGGCCTTAAAAGGAACAGATAGTAAAATTATTGGAGTTATTGTCCCATGTTTGCATTCTTATGTAAGTTCAAATACTTTGAAATATATTGATAAAAATTTAAAAGAAAATAATTATGAAACATTAATTATGAATGCGGATTTTGATGAAGAAAAGCAACTTGATTATATAAGAAAACTTGCTAGGATGAATGTTGATGGAATAATTTTACTTCCTACAACGATGAGCAAAAGTTATGAGAGTACTATTAAATCGATAGACGTCCCTGTTGTCCTTTTAGGACAAGAAGGGGAGTATACTTATAGTGTTGAATATAATGATTTTAATGCAGCTAGAGATTTAGCTAATTTTGTTTTAGCGTGTGGTCACAGAAAGATAGCTTACCTTGGTGTGGGTGAGGAAGATATTGCGGTAGGTTATTATAGAAAATTAGGATTTATGACTACCCTTGAAAAATATAATCTTTCACCAGTAGATGTTCTTATAACAAATTTTGGTATGGAAGATAGTTATCGTCTAACTAATGAAAATATAGATAAGCTAAAAAAAGCTACGTGTTTGATATGTGCTACTGATAATTTAGCTTATGGTGCTATAAAAGCTCTTGAGGAAAATGGATTAAATATAGGTACAGATTATTCTGTGGCAGCTTTTGGGGATTATGCTTCATCAGCATTATTAAAGTCACCATTAACAACGATAAAATTTGATTTAGAAGATGCAGCTAAAAAGACGGTGGAAATGCTACTTAATGTTATTAAGAAAAAAGAAACTGAGATGAAAAATACTAATAGGTTACGACTTGAAAAACTAGAAGTAGTGTTGTAGATTTAAATAATTTATAGAAAGTAGAGAAAGAAATGACTAAAAATAAAAAGCGATATTTTTTTGACATAGATGGGACATTAAGAAGTTTTTAAAACAAAAACAATTCCAGAGAATACGAAAAAAAACTTTACGAGCACTAAGAGAAAAAGGAATTAAACTATTTATAGCTACAGGACGAGCACCTTTTCATATCACATTTTTTAAAAGATTTAATAGATTTTGAGTTTGATGGTTATGTAACTATTAATGGTCAATATTGCTATTTATCTACTGGAGAAGTTCTTAATAACCAAGTACTACCAAAAGAGGATATAGAAAATGTTTTACCATACTTTAAAGAAAATAATATTGCTTGTGACTTTGCTTTATTAGATGGAGCATTTATGAATTTGAAAAATAGTCGTGAAAAATGGCTTGAAGATGAGCTAGGAGATCATGAGCGTTTTATTGTTTTAGAAGATGCATATGAAAAAGCACTAAATGAAAAAATTTATCAACTAAATGTCTTTGTTACTGAAGAAGAGGAGGTAGCATTCTTAGAATATATGCCAAACTCAAAGTCGGCTCGTTGGACATCAGCATTTACCGATGTTATTCCAAGCGATGGTGGAAAAGACAAAGGAATAGATGCTATAGCTAATCATTTAGACATTAAAGTAGAAGAAATCATGGCTTTTGGTGATGGTGGAAACGACATAGATATGTTGAAACATGTAGGTGTTGGTGTTGCTATGGGGAATGCAAGGGATGATGTAAAAGAAATAGCGGACTTTGTTACAGCAGATGTTGATGATGATGGAATTACTTATGCTTTTAAAAACATTTTTAGAGTATTAGAATAAAAAAATCTTTGAGGATCTTCCTCAAAGATTTTTTTCTATTTCTTTAAAAATTATATTATTACACATCATTAAATCTTTTTAGAAATTCATCAACCGTCCTTTTTGGCATGATTACTGTAAGTCTATCATTAGCTTCAAGGATAGTAGTTCCTTTAGGGACAATTTCTCTCCCAGAGCGTTCGATATTTGATACTAATGTATGTTTTAGTCCACTGGATTTCACTAATAGCCTTTCCAATCAATGTACTATCGTTTGTTATAGTTGTTGTGATTTCCACTTCCATATCAACTTCATTATCTTTTTATTTTATTACTAGTTAGAAATTCTATCTAATAAATATTCATAGACGGGTTTTGTACCAAGGATATTTGCAGTAAAATATGCAAATAAGCAGCACAATGCGATAGGAAGAAAGTAATTTAATTTTTGAGTCATTTCAAATAATAGAATAACAGATGTAATTGGGCTACGTACGATGGCTGTTAAATAGCCGGACATAGCTAAAATAATGAATAGACCAGTATATTTGCTATCAAAAAAATTACTGAATAAAGTACCTAGTATAGCACCTTGAATTAATATCGGTAAAAATATTCCACCTGCTACACCAGATGTGAATGAAATAAGTGAGAATAAGGTTTTTACAAAGTACAAAGTTATTAAAAATAAAATACTAAGTTTATGCTCTAATAAGAAACTAACCAAACCATGCCCACTACCTAACACGATAGGATATAAAATAAAAAGAATAAAAGATGTTAGGAACGCTACCTGTGGTCTAAATACTATATTTAAGTTCAGTTTTTCATAAAACTTTATATAAAATTTTTTTATCGTATTATTATAAAATGTTCCAAAAAAATCCCAAGTAAAATTCCAAGGATAACAATCCAAGGATAGATACTAGGAGTTACGTAATCAATATCTGGAAAAGAGAATACAGGTTTTAAGCTAAAAATGTATTGTCCAATAATATTAGCAACTACAGCTGCACTGAAGCAACCTATAATTATTTTTTTAGTAACATTTTTATGAACTTCTTCTATCGAAAATAAAACACCAGCAAGAGGAGCACCAAATGCAATTGAAAGACCAGCACTGGCTCCAGATGTAATTAGATATTTTTCATCAACACTATTTCTTTGTAAAAGCCTGGATACTAGCTTACCACTCATGGCACCAAGTTGAATAGATGGTCCTTCTCGTCCAAGTGATAAACCTCCAAAACTAGCGACTAAACCACCGGTTATTTTATAAATTAAGACTTTCAAAGGATTTGAATTAAGACGACCTGTTATTTCAGCAGAAACTTGTGGGATACCACTGCCGCTAGCCATAGGTTCACGTTTTAGAAGGAATCCAGAAATAAGGGCAAGAATAATCAGTATTATTAAAAGAATAAATTTATAAAAAATTCCTGATTTGATATATTCAGCAGTGAAGTGAACTAGCTTTTCACTATAACCTATAAGAAGTCTGTAGATAGCGCCAACGACACCGGCGAAAAATACCAACTAATATACCATTAAGCAGGAGTGAAGATTCAATTTTCATATTTTTTTATTTTCAATATTATTAATATTATTGATTTTCACATTTAACTCCTTTCTTTTTATTTATTGTTAATATATACCTAATTTATATTTTACTCCTAATAGCAAAAAAATCAAAGTAATTTTAAAACAATTTTATTGTAAAAATTAAAGAAAAATATGATAAAATTAGAAAGTAATGGAAAGGGGTATAACAATGAATATTTTATCAATAATTGCAATAATTTTCTTAATTATTGTTTTGGGACTATATGCTTTTTGGTTGAAAATTGAAAAAAAGGAAAGCCAGGACGTATTCAAGGTTATGATGTAGAGAAGAAAACTTATGAAGAGGCATTAGTTGTGGATGTACGTTGGCGTAAAGAATATGCCAGAGGACATGCTATAAACGCTGTAAACTTACCGATAAAGTTATTTAAAGATGGTAGTGATGTTTTAGATGATTATAAAGATAAAAGATATTATCCTTTACTGTGTGGTGGATGTAACATCACGAGCGACTGAAAAATTATTGACTAGAACGTGGATTCACTAAAACTTCATATTGGTGATGGAGTAAAAGCAATATGATTATGGTAAAGCTATTTACACAAATGCTTTGCTGTCAGAATTTAAATATCGACTTACTAAAGAGTAAGAATAAACAATTGTTAAATTTAGGTACTGAAATCTTAAATGATGATGAGATTAAAAATTTCACCAACAGACATTGATTCAGTAAAAAGACAAATTAGATAAAAAAATGCGGATATTTTTTTGTTTATAGTGATACTCCAGAGGAAAGTAAACCAGTTTGTAAAAAAATTAGGAGAAGAAGGGTATACTATTATTAATTTAATAGAACCATTCTATACTAAGCAGTACTGAAATGCATTTTTATAATCCGAAAGATTATGATGAAAATCCAGCAGAACAACAAGCAACATGTAGCGCTTGAGGGTAGAATTTAATAAAACGATAAGGTTATCGTTATAGTAAAAACTTTGAAGATACTTTTTATCTTCAAAGTTTTTTTATATGATTTTTAAGTACTTAGTAGGGTATATTTTCTATTGTGTGGTATAATATAAAGATAGATAAAATTTTAAAAAAGAGGATTCATACTATGAAAGTTTTACATGTTCTTGCTCAATTACCAGTAAAAACGGGAAGTGGGGTATATTTTACTAATGTTATAGATGGTTTGAAAAAAATTATGAAGTAGAACAAGCTGCAATTTATGGGACAACACCAGAATATGATTTTAATATTTTAGATACAGTGTATGAAGTCGAGTTTGAAGGTGAAGATATTGACTTTCCTATTGTAGGAATGAGTGATGTTATGCCTTATAATAATACTCTTTATAAAAATATGAGTGAGAATATGATGACTACATGGCAAAATGCTTTTCGAAAAAAATTATTAAAAGCTAAAGAAGAGTTTAAACCGGATGTTGTTATTACGCATCACTTATGGATATTAAGTTCAATTGTCTGCGAAATCTTTACTGATGAAAAAGTTCTGGCAATTTGTCATAATACTGATTTACGTCAGGCAGAGAAAAATCCAAGTATAAAAGAGAAGTATGTGACGAATTTAGATAAATTGGATAAAATATTAGCACTTAGTAGCAGTCAAATTGATGAGATAGTAACTGTATATAACTATTCAAAAGAAAATATTATTAATATAGGAGCTGGCTATAATGAGAAGGTATTTTTTTCCACTAAATAACTATGAACCAAAAAGAAAAAAATTAGAAATATTATATGCAGGTAAGTTTGATGAGTCAAAAGGTTTTTTTATGAGCTTATAAAAAGCTTTTTAGAATATTAGAGACAAAAAGTAAAAGATGTTGAGCTAGATTTAATAGGAAATTTAAAAAGAAGAAGATAAAGAACGTGTTTACAGTTTGGTAGGAGATTCAAAAAAATATTAAAATTTATAATGCAATGGATCAAGCGCATCTCGGAGAAATTATGCGTCAAAAAAAGATATTTTTTTATTTTGCCATCTTATTTTTGAAGGGTTAGGTCTTATAGCTGTAGAGGCTCTAGGAAGCGGGTTGCGAGTGGTTGCTACTGAAATAGAGGGGCTTATTGAGTTTTTTTAGGAGATAAAATAAATAAACTCAGATATTATAGAATATATTGCTATGCCGACTATTTATGATACTGATAAAGCAGTAGAAGAAGAAAAACCTGCTTTTTATTGAAAGAATAGTAGCTGCATTGGAACTTATGATAGAAAGAACAAGAAAAGAAAGAAAACTACCACAAGAATTATTAGAAGAAGTAGAAAGACATTCTTGGAAGAAAAAAATAGAAACTATCTATAATTTGTTATAAAATATTAAAGTTAATTACAGATATAAATTAAATATAAAACTAGTTTTCTTTTTAGTTATAAATATTTAATTATTAGAGAGGTAAATGGATAAAATAATTTTATTAGATGGGAATAGCTTGAGTTATCGTGCTTTTTATGCTATGCCTGCTCTACAAAACAAAAGTGGCTTATATACCAATAGTGTATATGGTTTTACTTTGATGTTAGAAAGAATGTTAGAAGATATAAAGCCAAAGTACGCATTAGTAGCTTTTGACAAAGGGAAACAAACTTTCCGTCATAAAACTTATCAAGATTATAAAGGTACACGAGATAAAACACCAAGTGAACTTGTTGAACAATTTGGTTATGTAAGAGAATTGCTAGACTCTTATGGAATAAAATATGAAGAACACTTTGATTATGAAGCTGATGATATCATAGGAAGCTATGCTAAGTTAGCAGAAAAAGCAGGGCTTGAAGTAATAATTATTTCGGGAGATAAAGATTTAACACAACTAGCTAGTGATAATATTACAATCTACTACACAAGACGCGGAGTTACTGAAGTTGACCACTATACTCCAGAGTTTATCAATGAAAAATATGGTTTGAGTCCAGAACAAATCATTGATATGAAAGGCTTAATGGGAGATAAAAGTGATAATATACCAGGGTAGCTGGTATAGGAGAAAAAACGGCGATAAAATTGCTAGCTGAATACAAAACTGTAGAAAATGTTTTAGATAATATTGATAATATTAGCGGGAAAAAACTAAAAGAACGTTTAGCAGAAGGTAAAGAAGATGCTTTACTTAGTAAAGAACTTGCTACAATTTTTACAGAAGTTCCAGTAGAAAACAAGTTAGAGGATTTAACTTTTTAGTGAGAATAGAAGCAAGAAAAAGAATTATTTGAAAAATTAGAGTTTGTTTCTTTCTTAAAAAAATTAGCTGAAAATGACGATGTAGATGTTGATGGAAAAGAAGAAAAAGAACTAGAAATAATAAATGCTGATGAAAAAAACAGAACTATCTTTTGAAAAATAGTTCACTACATATTGAATGTTTTACAGAAGATTATCATAATTCAGATGTTGTTAATATAGCAGTATACAAAGATGAAAAATGTCTATATTTTTTTAGTGAAGATAACTTCTTTGAAAATAAATTTGTGCGTAACTATTTGGAAAGTGATGCAGAAAAAGTAGTTTATGATTACAAGAAAATCTTGTATATTGCGAAAAGAAATGGTATTTCCGACATAGCTGGTAATATTTTTGATGTAAAAATTGCTGCATATCTTTTAGACGTTACGGTAAAAACAGAACTTGATAAAATAGTATTTAATACCTTAGGTAATATTATAAAAAGTGAAGAAGAAATCTATGGAAAAGGTGTAAAACGCACATTACCAACCAATGAAATTCTTTATCCGTACTTAGCACAAGTAGTAAAAAGTATTTTTGATTTAAAAGAAATTCAAAGTGCGAGATTAAAAGAAGAAAATATGGATTCTCTTTATAAAAATATCGAAGTAAAAGTAGCGCGTGTTTTGGCTAATATGGAGTATGAAGGAATACATGTTAGTAAGAAAGCATTAGAGGATATGAGTGATGAGTTAGATGAGCGAATAAAAATACTTGAAAGCAAGTATTCATACGCTAGCGGGTTCAGAGTTTAATATTGCCTCACCAAAACAATTGGGAATAGTATTATTTGAAGATTTAGGATTACCCCCTGTAAAGAAAACAAAAACAGGTTATTCTACGTCGGTGGAAGTATTAGAACAACTTCAACATAGTCATGAAATCATACCTCTAATAATGGAGTATAGAGTATTAACAAAATTGAACTCAACTTATGCCAAAGGTTTGGTTAAAGACATTACTCGTAAAGGGAAAATTCATACACGTTATGAACAAACATTAACACAAACGGGGCGATTGTCATCTGTTAATCCAAACTTGCAAAATATTCCTACGAGAATAGAAGAGGGTAAAAAAATTCGCAAGGCGTTTATTCCTGCTTCGGATGATAGAGTAATATTATCTATCGACTATTCTCAAATTGAACTACGTGTATTAGCCCATATGGCACAGGATAAGGGAATGATTGATGCATTTACTCATGATTTAGATATTCATACTAAGACAGCTAGTGAAGTAAATGGAGTAAGTTTAGATGAGGTAACTCCAACTATGCGTAGAGAGGCTAAAGCCGTAAACTTTGGTATAGTTTATGGAATTTCTGACTTTGGGTTATCAAATAACTTAGGAATAACACGCAAGAAAGCTAAAGAATTTATTGACAAATATTTAGAAACATTTAGTGGTGTTAACAAATATATGACAGATATAGTTGAGTTTGCTAAGGAACATGGATATGTAGAAACTTTATATAATCGCCGTCGTGCTTTACCAGAAATTAATGCTAAAAATAAAATAGTAGCAAGCCTTAATGCGAGGTTAGCTATGAATACGCCAATTCAAGGTACTGCAGCTGATATAATAAAACTTGCTATGATAAATGCTTTTGACTATATTGAAAAAACAAAAGTTGATGCAAAATTATTACTTCAGGTACATGATGAACTTATTTTTGATGTAAATAAAGATGTGATAGATGAGTTTACTATCGAAATGGTAAAAATTATGGAAGAAGCGGTCGAACTAGATGTTAAGCTTAAAGCAGAAGCTAGTAGCGGAAGCTCGTGGTATGACACTAAATAATTACGCTATGTTAAATAATTTAACAAAAAATATTTAATGGATAAAATAAGGTATATAATAGACTCTAGGTAACTGAAAAGTTACTTAGAGTTTTTTTAGTTGTGAAAAGTATAGATAGCACCCTTACTTTTTCAGAAAAATAATGAAAAATATCAAAAAAATAATTTACAAAAATGTTTCGAAGTCTGTTATAATAAAAAAAGAGGCAGTTATAAAATATAATTTAAAAAGTTTAAGGAGAATTAATCTATGAATAACAATCCATTAATGAATGCAAGAGAACAAATAAAAAATGCTTGTGATATATTAGGTTATAAAGAAGAGGTATATGAAGCACTAAAAGATCCTCAACGTTTTATAGAAATTTCTATCCCGGTAAGAATGGATAATGGTGAAGTTAAGTATTTCAAAGGTTTCCGCTCACAACACAATGATGCTATTGGCCCAACAAAAGGTGGACTTCGTTTCCATCCACAGGTTACAGGAGATGAAGTAAAAGCATTGTCAATTTGGATGACATTCAAATGTGCTGTTGCTAATCTTCCATATGGTGGAGGAAAAGGTGGAGTTATAGTAGATCCTAATGAATTATCTAAAGGAGAATTAGAAAGATTATCGCGTGGATATATTCGAGGACTATATAAATATCTTGGAGAAAAACAAGATATTCCAGCACCTGATGTAAACACAAATGGTCAAATTATGTCTTGGATGATAGATGAGTTCAATATTCTTACAGGTGAGCAAGGAATAGGGACTTTAACAGGAAAACCTTTAGAACTTGGAGGATCATTAGGTAGAACACAAGCGACTGGGCATGGAGTTGCATTAGCTGCTAAGCTTGCTTTAGAAAAATTAGGGAAATCTGTTGAGGGAGCAAAATTTGCGGTCCAAGGATTTGGTAATGTCGGTAGTTATACGGTGAGTACTGCAATTGAATATGGTGCTACAGTAGTAGCAGCTACTGAACGTGATGATGACGGTATTCAATATGCTGTTTATCGAGCAGAAGGATTAACTTATGATGAACTTCAAGAATGCAAAGATAAAAAAGTTAGATTCCATACATTGCCAAATACTAAACGTTTAACATTAGATGAATTTTGGGCGTTAGATGTAGATGTGCTTTGTCCATGTGCATTAGAAAATGCCATTGATGAGCAAGAAGCTAAACTTATTAAAGCACCAGTCATCTCTGAAGGGGCAAATGGACCAGCAACATTAGCAGGGGATAATATGCTTCAAGAAAAAGGAATTGTAGTAATTCCTGATATCCTAGCCAACAGTGGAGGAGTTACGGTTTCTTATTTCGAATGGGTTCAAAACTTACAAGGTTATTATTGGACTGAAGAAGAAGTAGTAGAAAAACAAGACAGAGTTATGACAAAAGCATTTAATGATATCTGGGAAGTCAAAGAAAGATTTACTATTCCGATGAGAAAAGCTGCATATGTCAATTCAATAGAGAAGATTGTTAAAAACATGGAATTAAAAAGGAAAAAAATTAGTTAGAAAATAAAGACAACCAGTCTGTAAAAAAATACAGACTGGTTAAATTATATTAAAAAAATTCTTTGATACTTAGTATTTTTACTTAATGCAATAAAAAAATTTATAGTATATTATTTATTGAGAGAAAGTAGCTATAATATAATTAGAAAAATTATTATAATAAAACTTTTAATATTTGAAAAAAATTTGTTTTTATATAGTAAAAATTATATATTAATACATAAAAAGAAAGAGGATAAATTAGAACCATATGGATCTCAGTATCTTAATTAAAATATTAATAATTATATTATTACTTATTGCTTCAGCAATATTTGTAATGTTTGAGTTTGCACTAGTGAAGTTAAGGCCAACACGTGTTAATGAAATGGCAGAATCAGGGAATAAGACTGCTAAAATTTTAGTAATGATGGTAGAACAATTAGATCATTATTTATCAGCAACACAGCTTGGAATTACCATTGTATCTTTAGGGTTAGGGTGGTTAGGAGAATCAACATTCCATACTCTTTTCACACCAATGTTTGAACTTTTAGACTTGAATTCAACACTTACACATACAATTTCGTTGGTAGTTGCGTTTGGATTTATGACATTATTACATGTAGTATTAGGAGAATTAGTTCCTAAGACAATCGCTATACAATCAGCTGAAAAGACGTGTTTGAGAGTTGCATGGCCAATGTACATGTTTGATAAAATTATGCGCCCACTAGTATGGTTGTTAAATTCATTGGCAAACCTTATTGCTAAATTATTTGGATTTGAACCAGCATCTGAACATGATGAAATACATAGTGAACAAGAACTACGTACGATTATGAAATCTTCACGAGAACATGGTCAGATAAACGATGTTGAATATAGATATGTGGAGAAAATTTTTGAATTTGATAACAAAATTGCAAAAGAAATTATGACTCCAAGGACTGAAGTCGAAGCGATTGACATGAGTGATTCTTTAGGAATAATTATGCGTCAATTAAAACAAGAAGAATATACAAGGTATCCAGTAATTGAAGATGGAGACAAGGATGAAATATTAGGTATTCTGAATGTAAAAAAAAATTATTATTTACAGATAAACCGCTAGAGAAGACAGAGGATTTAGAAAAGTATATAACGCCAGCCATAAAGGTTTTCGAGCATACACCTATTTCTCAAGTGTTAGCGACTATAAAACAAAGTCGAGAGCATATGATAGTCATTACAGACGAATATGGTGGGACTAGTGGAGTAGTTACATTAGAAGATATTGTAGAAGAGATTACTGGTGAAATTAGAGATGAATTTGATGATGATGAGCAAAGTTTAATTAAAAAATTTAAAAAAATGGTCATTACTTATTAGATGGTTGGGTTCCTATTCAAGATGTCAATGCACTTTTCCATGTTCAACTACCACATGAAGAGGTAGATACGATAGGAGCATATATTTATTTAGAAAAATATGAGGCAAAAGTAGGAGCAACATATATAGTTGATAAACTAACTTTTTGTGGTTAGAAAAGTAGAAGAAAATCAAATAAGAACTTTAGAAGTTTGGGAAACGGAAGAAAATTAAAAAGACGATTGCAGATGCAATCGTCTTTTTTTCTATTGTTTATTTAATTTCTGTATGTCATCTAAAAACTTTTTTTAGCTTCATCTTTTTGATTTTCTAGAGTAAAACCTTTTGTTAAAAAAATTATCGCACTTATCGAAATCATATGTGCAGATACAGGTGCTACTAGAAATAAGAAAGCAATTGCTAATAAAAAAATTTAAACTCAAATATTTGGAGATATCTATAGAAATAGATAAAGCCAGTTATTAAAATTAATTCAACTGCAAAATGATCCTGTAACTCCAGCTGCATGTATTTTTTTGTTAATTCATCAGGAAGTCTTATAAATCCAATTACTGTTGCAGCCATAGCTACTACAGAAATAAGGATAAGGATAATCATTATAATATCTAAAAATACTATTTAGTATCATCACTGAAAACCTCCTTTTTGCTAAGAATTTTTGCTGTGACAATTGTTCCAACTAAGCAAATAATTGCAATAATTAAGATAAGTGAAACATAAGAGAATGTTTTGTAATACATACTTACCAAAAACTATTAAACAAATAAGAGGCATAGCAAGTAAATCACTGGCTATTAGTTTATCAAAGATACTTGGTTTTTAACAATATATACTAATAGGAAGAATATCATAGCTATACTTGCAAAAAAATACCTATTATAATAGTGTAATCTAAGATTTTATCCATCTAAATCAACCTCCAGTATTGCTTTTTCAAAACTATTTTTAATTCCTTCAATTTCACCTTCAATATCATTCGTATCAAGACAATGGATAAACAATTGTTTATTATCATGTCCTACATTAACAGTTAAAGTTCCCTGGTGTTAATGTAATCATATTGGCAAGTAGTGTTATTTGCCAATTTTTTTCTTAACTGTTAAAGGATATTCAAAAATCACAGGATTAACATCCAAATCTTTTTTTAACATCATTTTTAATACGTTGATATCAGCTTTTTAATAATTCTATAAGAAACATTACTATTAGTTTTAGCCATTTGTAGAGATAAACATAGTATAGTTGTTTCCCTAAAAAATTCTTAGCGAAGGTATTTCTAAAGATAAATAGAATTACCATACCCCAAAAAGAAACCAACAGCGAAAAGTATTCTGAGTTATAGTTTGCTGAAAAGAACATCCATATAACTCCAACAAGTATATTTATTAAAAATTGTAGTGCCATAGTTATGCTCCTTTCTTAAGTACTAAATCAATGTATTGTTCAGGGTTTTAAAAATCATTTTGGACTGCTTGCTCAAAGAAAGAATCCAGTTGATTAGAATATATTCCAATAATAAAAGCAATAGCAACTAATGATACAAGAGGTATTAATATACCTTTTGGTAAAGCTGTTAATATAAGGCTTTTTATTAATATTATCATAGAAAATATTAAGGAATATTTTTAATTAGAGAATAAAATACTACTAAACCTGAACCTGCAACTAGAACAGCAATAAATATATTATTATCCAGAACTAATCCACGAATAATAAGTGCTTTACCATAAAAACCACTGAATGGTGGTACACCAGCAAGAGACAATACTATAATGAAGTAGGTCCATGCTAAGAGTGGATATTTATTTATTAAGCCACATTTTTTAAGAGCTTTAACTCCGCTAACATATATTATTAATCCAACAACTATAAAGAGAGCTGCTTTTAGAAGTATATCATTCACAACATAGAATAATGCTCCTTTAACACCGAAAATATTAAGAGTAGCAGTTCCACAAACCATAACTCCAAGAGAAATAACTATATTGAAAATTACGATTTGTTTTAGATTTTTTTGGTAGATAGCTCCAATGCACCCTGCAATAATAGAAATAGCCCCAAGAATTAATAAATATGATTTAATAAAACTTGATCCGTAATAGAATAATCCATAAGTTCTAATAATAGAGTACAAACCAACCTTTGTTAGTAGTGCAGCAAAAATTACTGATACAGCAATAGGTGGAGCTGCATATGATCTATTCATCCATGTAAATAATGGGAATAATGCGCCTTTCATACAGAAAACAAAAATCATAACTGCTCCAACAAGATAAACACCTCGGCGGTCATCCATATTGGCAATGGTTTGTGAAATATACGCCATATTTAAACTACCAACAATCGTATATAAATAACCAATACTAATAACAAATAAACTTCCAGCAAAAACATTCATTAATACATAACTTATTGAAGATTTAAGCTGTTCTTTGTTAATACCTACTAAAAGCAGTAAGTATGAAGCCATAAGAAGTATTTCATAGAAAACAAAAAGGTTAAATATATCTCCAGTTGTAAATGCTCCGTTAACTCCAACCATGATTAATAAAAAAATCCAGGATAAAAGAAGCTAAGTTCACGTATTTTTATCAATAGTTTTTAAATGAATAAAAATAGTGTAGCTAGAAATACTACGCTAGATGTTGTCACTAGAATACTATTTAAACCATCAAGTGTTAGTGTTATACCAAATGGACTCATCCAATTACCCATTTCTAAGATTAAAAATTTTTGTGTTTATTTACTAAATAAATATTATAGATAGAAAATCCAAGTGTAAGAATAGTAGCTATAAACGTTAAAAAGCGTTGCATACCTATTCTTTTTCTAAACAATATAGTAATTGCAGCGAATAAAAGAGGCATAAAAATAGGAATAACAGGTAAATTACTATGCATTTCTATTAACCTCCTTTATGTGTTCTACATCTTCTAACTCAATAACATTATCGCTACCTTTTAGCTTATAGTTTGCGATATAAATTGAAATTAAAAGACAGGTAACTGCAAATCCAATAACAATTGCAGTAAGGATTAATGCTGCTGGAACTGGATCAATATAATTTTTTCCCAGTTCTGAGATAATGGGAATATCTCCATCATATAATCCACCAGCAATTAGAATAATTAAGTTTGCGGCGTGCCCAAAAAGCCCAACACCAATGATAATACGCATCATACTCTTAGAAAGCATAAGGTAAACGCCAAATCCAACAAGAATACCACATAAGATAATCATATAAAATTCCATTATTTACCATCCTTTCCAAAAGCTAAGATTATAGACATCAATACTCCAACAACAATTAAATATACACCAAGGTCAAAAATTGCAGCTGTATGTAGCTCCATTTCACCCATAAGTGGCATATGGATGTGAGTAAAGTGATGTTTGAAGAAATTTTCACCTGTAACTATACCACTAAACGCAGTTCCGATTGAAAATAGTAATCCTAGTGCAGTGACATAAACATAATTAATAGGTAGCAATTTATTTACTTTATCAATTCCATAAGTGAACATTGCAAGGGCCAAAGCCATAGTACACAAAAGTCCTCCTACGAATCCACCACCAGGGAGGAAATGGCCGCCAAAATATAAACTAAGTGATAGTAAAAATATACAACCTGAGATTATAATAGATAGTGATTTTAAAATAACATCATTAGTTTTCATCTTTAGGACCTCCTCGTTTGATAATTTTAAACATTGCATAAATAATTAGTGCTACCATTGTCATAACTGTAACTTCAAATAATGTATCAAATCCCCTGAAGTCAACAATAATAACATTAACTATATTTCCTCCACCAGAGGCAACAACATTATCAAAATAAAACTGGCTAATTTCTGATGGATGTTTATAAGCATATGCAACTAAACCAATAATGATAAAGCTGATTCCACTAAGTGTAGCTATAATAGCATTAGTTAGTTTAAATGGTTGTTTTTCAACATGTTTTGTTTTGTCAGTTAATAGAATAAAGGCAACTAAGAAAATAATAGTTGAAATAGATTCTATAACAAATTGTGTCATTGCAAGGTCCGGTGCTCTGAAAGTAACATAAAGTGCAGTCATCATAAAGCCAATTCCAGATGAAAGGATAATAAGCACAAGGCGATTATATGTTTTAGCTAAAGCAATACAACACACAGCGATGCAAAGCCCGATAAAAATATTCATAATATGTACGGTAGAAAATTTATTTATAACAATTGGTGAACCAACTGCGAAGTATCCACCAATAATAGTTATAGATAAAACACCAAAGATATAACTCATATTTCTTCTAAGCTCGTTTGTAACAAAATGCATCATGAAGAAGTGCACTTCCTTTGTGAAGCGTATTTCCTAGACTATTGTATGTACCATGAACTGAAAAAGATAGTTGGGTTATATTTATATATATTGTTAGTACTAGCGTATAATTTATAAAAGAACACCAGCAACTATTATAATAAAAAAATAGAAGTAATTAGTTCTATTGAAAAGAAACTTCCATGATTAACGTGATTAATAACTTCATTATTCGTAACATTAACAGCAAGTGCTGCTTTTTTTGTGCAGGTATTACAATATAGTCTTTTTATAAAAGTATTAATAATTACAAAAATACTAAAATAGTAGGTGCTATAAAAATACTGTTATTTGGAAGATGAATTCTTTTTCCTTCGAGTTTATTTTTATCAAGAGTCCCCATAAAAGGTTTGAATGATAAAATAAATGAATAAATTGCAGTTCCTATCGCTGCGATAACTACTAAAATGGCAACTACAATGTAAAGAATACTAGAACTAGTTAAACTATAAACAGCAGTTAAGAAGTACTCTTTTGAATAGAATCCACTTAAAGGAGGAATACCAGCCATTGAGAATCCAGCGATAACGCTAACTATAAAACTAATTGGCATAAATTTACGAATACCGCGTAATTTATCTATGTCACGCGTGTGAAATGTATGATCGATAACACCAGTAATCATAAATAGCCCAGCCTTAAATGCAGCATGATTAATGATATGGAAGCAAACAGCATAAAATGCAAAGGTATAAACATAGTTATTGTCATTATATAGACCTAAATTCGCTATACCTATCATTAAAGTCATCATACCTAGCTGACTTATAGTAGAGTAAGCTAAAATTCCTTTTAAATCTTTAAGGAAAATAGCAGAAATTGAACCAATAACCATTGTTAGAGTTCCAACAATGATTAATATATTTCCAAAGATAGGAGTAAATGAAAAAACTATACCTATTCTAAGAAGTAAATAAATACCTGCCTTAACCATTGTTGCGGAATGTAAATAACTACTAATTGGAGTAGGCGCAGCCATAGCATCAGGTAACCAAATGTGGAATGGGAACTGTGCAGATTTAGTGAATGCCCCAAATAGTATTAATATCATAGCGACAAAGTATGCAGTATTAAAACCATGATTATTACTATATTCTATAATTTCACTTATATTAAAACTTCCGGTAATTCTATGAAGGACGAATATACCTCCAAGCATTAAAACACCACCAAAAACAGTAATAATTAATGATTTTAAAGCTCCTTTTCTTGAAGCATCATTTTCATGCCAATAACTAATTAGTAGGAAAGAAGACACTGAAGTCATTTCCCAGAACATATACATACTTAGTAAATTGTCTGATAGGACAATCCCCAACATTGCAGACATGAAAATTAATAAAAAAATATAGAACTTTATGTAATTTTTCATCTGCTATACTCATGTAATAACAAGAATATAATATTACTAATGTACCAATTCCTGTAATAAGAAGAGAAAATAATAGTGATAATCCATCAAGTTTTAGGTTTATATCTAATCCTACGTTAGAAGCAAATGCCCAAGTTTTATAGATAGTACCACCTAAATAGATATCTTTTAATATTAAATACAAAAATATCCAAATAAGATTAAAGGTACAATTATAACAAATTTACCAGTATGAATTTTGTTAAATGTTTTTCTAAAAGAATGGAACGAAAGAACATAGCAATTACTGGTAAAAAGACGGCTAATTGTAACATATAAAAACCTCTTTCTAATAAATTTTATTCATAACATTTATTATATAATAAAATAGCTTAAAAATACCATTAAAATTTATTTTTTTAGAAAAATTATTTTTATATCTCAAATAAAATTATTATTTTTAGTAAACGTGAATTTATATCAATAAATCAACAAATTTTAATATTAAATACTACTTAATAGAGTCTAAATATTATTATAAAAAAACGATTCCAAAAACATATATAAAAAGGAATGTTAAAGAAAAGAATATAATGAAGAGTAGAGTGGTTACTATGTACAAAATATAGATAATTATTTTTTTAATAACTCTTGATAACCCTTGTTTAAGAAAAAAAGAAAAAAAGGTATAATAGAGTTATTAAATATTAACAGGGGGACAAATTGATGTCACATAAACAAACACCACATATTAAACCAAATGGAGTAGAAATTGCCGAAACTATTTTATTACCTGGAGATCCGCTTAGAGCCAAGTTTATAGCTGAAACATTTTTAGAAGATGCGGTTTGTTTCAATGAAGTACGTGGAATGCTTGGATATACTGGAACATACAAAGGTAAAAAGATTTCTGTAATGGGAACTGGGATGGGACCAGCTAGTATAGGTATTTATTCTTATGAATTAATTCATATTTTTGGAGTTAAAAATCTAATAAGAATAGGAACTTGTGGGGCTTTACAACCAGAGGTTAAGTTATATGACGTAATTTTAGGAATGGGTTCATCAACTAACTCAAACTATATGCACCAATATAATATACCAGGGAATTATAGTTTAACAGCATCATTTGATTTACTATTAAAAGCATACAACAAAGCTCAAGAAATGGGACAACCGGTACATGTAGGAAATATCTTATGTAGTGAGATTTTTTATAATGCTGATAAAGAAGCTATGAATAACTGGATAAAAATGGGTGTGCTAGCAGTTGAAATGGAAAGTACAGCATTGTATGCGAATGCAACAGCAGCAGGAGTAAATGCATTAACAATTTTAACAGTAAGTGATTCATTAGTTACTGGAGAAGAAACAACACCAGAAGAAAGACAAACAGCATTTACTAAAATGATGGAAATTGCATTAAACTTAGCGTAAAAATATGTAAAAGGAGCAGAAATTATGATTAATTATCAAGAGTTATATGAAAAATGGCTTAATAGTCCAGCTTTGACAGAAGAAGAAAAGCTTCAACTAAAAGCTGTAGAGAATGATGAAACAGAAAAAGAAGACAGATTTTATAAAGAATTAGAATTTGGGACTGCAGGACTTCGTGGTAAAGTAGGAATGGGTTCAAATAGAATGAATCGTTTTATTATTGCACGTGCAACTAAAGCCTTAGCACAAACTATTATTGACAATGGATTACAAGAAAAAGGTATTGCTATTGCACATGATCCACGACTATTCTCAAAAGAATTTGCAAAATTGGCAGCATTAGTAATGGCTAGTAATGGAGTTAAAGCATATTTATTTGAAGATTTACGTCCAACTCCAGAATTGTCATTTGCAGTTCGTTATTTAGGAACTGCTAGTGGGATTAATATTACTGCAAGCCACAATCCAAAAGAATATAATGGATACAAAGTATATTGGCAAGAAGGTTCTCAAATTAAATCTGATATAAGTGATAAAGTTCTTGAGTACATTAACTCAATGGATATTTTCGAAGAATATGTTACATTAACAGAAGAAGAAGCATTAGAAAAAGGATTATTAGTTTATATTGGAGAAGAAGTTGACGAGGAATTTTATAAAGAATCTCTAAACTGTACAATAAATGATGAGAATATAGATAAAAATATTTCAGTAGTTTACACACCGCTTAATGGTGCTGGGTACAAGGCTGTAACTACAGTTCTTGCACGTCGTGGCTTTGAAAATGTTCATGTTGTTGAAGAACAAAAAGATCCAGATGGAACATTCCCAACTATCGAATATCCAAATCCAGAAGATACTGCAGCGTTTGAATATAGTGAAAGATTAGCAAAAAAAGTTAATGCAGATATTCTTATTGCAACAGACCCTGACTGTGACCGTTTAGCAGTAGAGGCTATGCATAACGGAGAAGTAGTATCATTTAACGGTAACCAAGTTGGAGCTATCTTAGTTCAATACGTAATTGAAAACTTAGCTAAGCAAGGGAAGTTACCAGAAAATCCTGTTTTAGTAAAATCTATCGTTACTTCTAAAGATGGTAGAACCGTTATGTAAAGAATATGGAGTAGAGGTCGTAGATGTTCTTACAGGTTTTCAAAAATATTTGTGCGTTACCTAATGAATGGGATAATACAGGTGAGAAAAACTATGTTATGGGATATGAGGAAAGTATTGGTTATAATGTAGGAACATTCTTAAGAGATAAAGATGGAGTTACTATCGCTATGTTATTAGTAGAAGCAGCAGCGTTCTATAAAAAACAAGGTAAAACATTAGTGGATGTATTAGATGCATTTTATAAAAAATACGGATATTACATGGATAAAACTATTTCAATCGTGTTAGAAGGAGCTGCAGGAGCCCAAAGAATCAAACGTATGATGGAACAATATCGTGAAATCTTTGCACGTGAGATTGCAGGAAGCGAAGTAGTTGCAGTAACTGATTACCTAACTCAAAAAGAGAAAACAGTAGCTACTGGAGAAGAAAAAGCTATTGATATTGAAAAAACAGACGCTGTTAAATTCAGTTATGCAGATGAATCTTGGTATACATTACGTCCAAGTGGAACAGAACCAAAAGTTAAGCTTTACATTTATGTAAAAGACGAAAATAAAGATATAGCAGAAGAGAAATTAGTTAAATTTGAAGAAAAAGTTTTAGAATTACTTTATTCTATCGACTAATTAATATAAAAAAAGTAAAAGTACTTATATATTAGAAAAGTACTTTTACTTTTTTATTATTTATTATAGTATTTTAAATATTCTTTACAAAAAGCACGAGCAGTTAATTTTCCACTTTGTCTATCGGCATATGTCCCACTTACAAATTTTGAAATTTCATCTGTGTATTCTACTTTTGGTAGTGGATTTTCAAGAACAGTTTCTTTGTTAAGGGCGAAAGTAGAAAAACAAATTCCTACTAAACGAGTGTGTCTTGTTTCGTGATTGAATGCACTTAGTTCAGCAAAGATTTCAACACTTCGTGTCCCAACTCTTGAAATATAACTGTCTATTATAAGTGCTTCATGTCGATGTACAACATCTAAGAATTGATAAGTATCAATACTTGCAGTGAAAAATGGTAAGTGAGTATATCTTCTTATGACTAACCCTTGAACATCATCTAACCAATAAAGAGTTTGGCCTCCAAATAATGTATCATGTCTATTCATATGATTAGGATAGATTGTATGGAAATTTTCTACTCTAGTGTCTTTATAATTAATAACCTCTTGCATAGGTATTCTCCTTGTTATTTATTTTAATTTTATTTCAAATTAGCTTTTACTATAATATAATAATGGTATATTAGATAATAAATTTATTATTATCAATTTGATTTTTGAAATACATGATTAATTGTACCATATTAAAAGAAAAATATATTAAGAGAAAAACTATAAATTAAAAAAATTATAACCTTTACATTTTAGTAAAAAGAGTATATTATAATAGAGTAAAGAACAAATAAATGAGGTGTAGAATAATGAAATATGAAACTATGTTAGAGAGATTTTTTAGGTTATGTTAATTTCAAAATCTAGGTCTGATGCCAATAGTAAGACTCTTCCATCAACACCAGAACAAAAAGATTTTTTTAAGAATGTTAAAAGGACAATTAGAAGAACTTAAACTAAGCGATATAGTTCTTAATGAAGAAAATTGGTTTTTAACAGCTACATTACCAGCTAATACGGACAAACCTTATGATAGAATCGGTTTTATTTCTCATGTTGATACAGCTGATTTTAATGTAGAAGGAATTAGTCCACAGGTAGTAGAAAATTATGATGGAGAAGATATAGTTCTTAATAAAGAAAAAAATATTATTATGGCAACAAAAGAGTTTCCAAATCTTAAGAACTATAAAGGATTAACTTTAATCACTACTGATGGAACGACTTTATTGGGCGCTGATGATAAAGCTGGTATTGTGGAAATTGTTGAAGCTGTAAAATATTTAAGTGAACATCCTGAGATAGAGCATGGAGACATAAGAATTGCTTTTGGACCAGACGAAGAAATTGGGAGAGGTGCTGATCATTTTGATGCCAAAGGATTTGGGACAGAGTATGCTTATACTATGGATGGAAGCGTACTTGGAGAACTTCAATATGAAAGTTTTAATGCTGCACAAATCACGTATAAAATCACTGGTGTGAGTGTACATCCAGGAACAGCTAAAGGGAAAATGAAAAATGCTAATATGATTGCAGCTGAGTTGGCAATGCTATTCCCAGAAAAAGAAGTACCAGAGCACACAGACGATTACGAAGGTTTTTACTTACTTTATAACATGGAAGCACGTATAGAATCTGCTGAAATGAGTTATATAATCCGAGATCATGACAAAGAGAAATTCTTAGCTCGTAAAAAATTTGCAGAAGAAGTAGCAGCCAAAATAAATGCTAAGTATGGCAATGTTGTAGAGTATGAAATGTACGATCAATATTACAATATGGGAGATGTTATTAAAAGAAGATAAACGTTGTGTAGATATAGCAGAACAAGCTATGAAAAATGCTGATGTTGTTCCTATAATTATTCCAATTCGTGGAGGAACAGATGGATCAAAAATTTCATATATGGGCATTCCAACACCAAATATCTTTGTTGGTGGAGAAAATTTCCATGGACAATATGAATTTAGTTGTTTAGAACACATGAAAAAAGCATCAGATGTAATTGTGGAGATTGCCAAATTAGCAAAAAAGTAGAAAAGATTACACCTTGGTGTGATCGATAATTAGTAGATAAGATTGTAAAATTAAGGATAATCCTAATTAGATCATCCTCAAATTTTACAATCTTATTTTAATGTATATTAAATTGAAATGAAGAAACCCTATTAACTTGAAAGTGCTAATAGGGTTTCTCTATTATATTGATTTTAATTATTTATTTTCTTCGTATTTTTTCTTATCATATCCGAACCATGCAGCTTCCATAATACCTTCTAAATCTTTTAATATTGCAAGGCGAGGGTTTGCTGGAGTACATTGATCTTCATATGCATCTAGAGAAAGTTGACGAAGTTCCGCTTTGAATGCTTCGTAGTCAACTCCATGGTCTTTGAAACTCATAGGACAACCAACACGTTTACCAAGCTCGAATACTGCTTGTGCGTATGATTCAACAGCTTCTTCAGGAGTGTCAGCTTTTAATCCTAACATACGTGCAATATCTTGGAATCTTTCAGCTGCTTGATAATGTTCATATTTTGGCCAAATAGATACTTTACCAGGACGTGTACCATTGTAACGGATAACATATGGAAGTAAAGTAGCATTTGTTTCACCGTGAATAGTATGGAATTTACCACCAATTTTGTGAGCCATAGAGTGACAAATACCTAGGAAAGCATTTGCGAATGCCATACCAGCTAAACATGAAGCGTTATGCATTTTCTCACGAGCTGTCTTGTCAAACTCTTTTACAGATTTTTCAAGATTTTCAAATACTATTTTTATTGCCTGTAGAGCGATACCATCAGTATAATCGTTTGCTAAGATAGAAGTATATGCTTCTGTAGCGTGAGTAAGAACGTCCATTCCAGTAGCAGCTGTAGGACGAGCTGGTACAGTCATAACCATATTTGGATCAACGATAGCAACATGTGGAGTAAGTGCATAGTCTGCTAATGGATATTTTTTACCATGTTCTTTATCAGAAATAACTGCAAATGGTGTAGCTTCACTACCAGTACCTGAAGTAGTTGCTACACAGATAAACTTAGCTTTATTACCTAAATGAGGATATTTTACAGTACGTTTTCTGATATCCATGAATTTTTGAACTAACTCTTTAAAGTCTGCATCAGGTCTTTCATAGAATAACCACATAATCTTACCTGCGTCCATAGCAGAACCACCACCAAGTGCAACAATAGCATTTGGTTTAAATGCATTCATTATTTCTAAACCACGACGAACAGTTGTGATATCTGGGTTAGGTTCAACACCAGCAAATACCTCATATTGAACTTTATTTGAACGACGGTTTAGTTGATCGATGACACGTGCTGCGAATCCAAGTTTAACCATAGATTCATCAGTTACTATCATTACCCTCTCTAAACCCTCCATTTCACTTAAATATCTAATAGCATTTGGTTCGAAATATATTTTAGGTGGAATTTTATACCATTGTAAATTATTATTTCTTCGACCGATTAACTTTATATTTAGAAGGTTTACAGCACTAACGTTTCCAGAAACTGAGTTTCCTCCGAAGCTACCACATCCTAATGTAAGTGATGGAATGAATGCATTATATACATCTCCAATACCACCGAATGAAGATGGAGAATTCCAGATAATACGACAAGCTCTAACCACTTTACCGAATTCTTCAGCAACATCTGCATCTTGTGTATGAATAGCCGCACTGTGCCCTAATCCGTTAAATTCTACCATTTGACGAGATTTCAATACCATCTTCTGTACTAGTAGATTTAAGAACAGCTAATACTGGTGAAAGTTTTTCACGAGTAAGAGGTTCATTAACCCCTACTTCTTTACATTCTGCAGCTAGAATAACAGTACCTTTTGGAACTTCAAATCCTGCCATTTTTGCAATATCTTCAGCATATTTACCAACTATCACAGAATTTAGTTTTGCAGTTTCAACATCTTGTGAGTAAGCTTGAACACCGAATAATAATTTTTCTAATTTAGCTTTTTCTTCAGCATTAACAAAGTAAACGCGATGTTCTTTTATAAGTTTGATAAACTCATCATAAATTTCTCTATCCACGATTGCAGCTTGTTCACTCGCGCAAATCATTCCATTATCAAACGCTTTACTTAAAACTATGTCATTAACTGCTTGTTTTAATTTAGCTTCTTTATGTACATAAGCTGGTACGTTACCAGGACCAACCCCAAGAGCAGGTTTACCACATGAGTAAGCAGCTTTAACCATAGCGCCACCACCAGTAGCAAGGATAGTAGAAACGCCAGGGTGTTTCATTAAAGCATTAGTTCCATCTAAAGTAGGTTTTTCAATGAATTGAATACAGTTTTCAGGAGCACCAGCTTTAATAGCAGCGTCTCTCACTATGCGTGCAGCCTTTTTAGAACATTCATTAGCAGATGGATGGAAGCTAAAAATAATAGGGTTACGAGTTTTTAAAGCAATAAGTGATTTAAAAACTGTAGTTGATGTAGGGTTTGTAGTAGGAACTACCCCACAGATAACTCCAACAGGTTCAGCAATCGCTACAAGCCCGTCTGATTCGTCTCTGTCAACAATACCAACTGTTTTTAGGCCGCGAAGGTTATTTGTAATATATTCAGCCGCGTATAGATTTTTAATAGCTTTATCTTCTATATTACCACGCCCTGTTTCTTCTACAGCGGCAATAGCTAAAGGTCCATGTTCTTCTACAGCAGCCACAGCCGCTGCTTGAACAATGGCATCAATTTTTTCTTGATCGTCTATTTTTCTAAATTCATCTAAAGCAGTTAGAGCTTTATTTACTAGTATATCTACTTCTTGTACAGCATCATTATTTACTACTTTTTCTTTTTACCATAATAATTTCCTCCCAGAAAAATCATTTAATTTTTTTGTTATACACTAATATTTTTATTGTTATATACTAAATATATTTTACGTTTAACTAGTTTAAAATTTAAGATATAAATTTTTAGTGATTTTCTAATATTACAGAAGGGATTTAGAATTACTTATTTCTTAAATTTATAATTGATAATTATGAAATATTTAGTGCAATCTTTTGCAGTGGTGTCGACTACCTTGCAAACTACAGTATAACATGAAATAGCATTTAAAAAGAAGTAGAATAAGAAAAAAATAAAAGTGAAAAATGAAAAACTGAAAAAGAAAAAAATTTCAGAGTTTTTTTAACAGGATAATTATATAAGTAGACACGAAAACAGTTTAAAAAGTAATCCGGCAGCATAGGTGGCTAAGAATTTAACACTTTAAAAATCATTAAATAACATTAATTCCTGTTATATAATAATATAATTGTATAACAGAGAGAAGCGGGGGAGAGATTTAAAAGTTAACAAATATATCTAAAAAGCAAATAAAAAAATATTACCTTTGTAAATGATATTCTTTATCGTTTACAAAAAAATGTAGTTTCAGATCTGGAAAGTGTAAAGAGTATGGATGATTAAGATAATATATTGTAAATTAGCGTTACTTTCATTAAAAACATAAATTACGGATAGAGATTTTTAAATTTGAGATACTTTTATGAATTATAATTTATTAACGCGTAATATAACTAAAATATTATAAAGTTTTTAAAAATTTTTTTAAAAAAATATAAATAAAAAGCTATACAATTAAACAGAATATATGATAAAATGATTAAGTATATATTAATGAAAAAACTGATGAGAGGAGAATGTAGAATGATGAAAAAAACATTTTACGTTACAACACCGATTTATTACCCAAGTGGTAATTTACATATCGGCCATGCATACACAACTGTGGCATGTGATGCATTAACTAGATATAAAAAATTAAGCGGTTTTGATACTTATTTTTTAACAGGAACTGATGAACATGGTCAAAAAATTCAACAAAAAGCACAAGAAAAAGGTGTTAGTGAGCAGCAGTATGTTGATGATATGATAAAAGATATAAAAAAGTTATGGTCTGCAATGGATATAGATTACAGTAAATTTATTCGTACAACAGATGGATATCACGAAAGAGCAGTTGCTGAAATCTTTGAACGACTTGTAGAAAAAGGTGATATTTATCTAGGGGGAATATAAAGGTTGGTATTCGATTAGTGATGAGGAGTACTTCACAGAGACACAACTTCAAGAGGTATTTCGTGATGAAGATGGGAATATGATTGGTGGTATTGCTCCAAGCGGTAATGAAGTAAAGCTTGTGAGTGAAGAATGTTACTTCTTTAAAATGAGCAAGTATGCAGACCGTTTAGTTAAGTATTACGATGAACACCCAGAGTTTATCTTACCTGAAAGTCGTAAAAATGAAATGTTAAACAACTTTATTAAACCTGGATTAGAGGATTTGGCGGTAACACGTACTACTTTTGATTGGGGAGTTAAAGTTAAATCAAATCCGAAACACGTTGTTTATGTTTGGATTGATGCACTTGTTAACTATATTACGGCATTAGGATATGCTACTGGTGAAAGTGAGGAATTGTTTAATAAATATTGGCCTGCTGATGTTCAAGTAGTAGGTAAAGAAATCGTTCGTTTCCACGTTATTTACTGGCCGATATTGCTTATGGCATTGGATTTACCTCTTCCTAAAAAAATATTTGCTCATGGTTGGCTATTGATGAAAGATGGTAAAATGAGTAAGTCAAAAGGTAATGTAGTAGATCCATATATGTTAATTGAGCGTTATGGTTTGGATGCGGCTAGATACTATCTGCTTAGAGAAGTTCCATTTGGACAAGATGGTATTTTCACACCGGAAAGCTTTATTGATAGAATAAACTCAGATCTTTCTAATGATCTAGGAAACCTGCTTAATAGAACAATTTCGATGATAAATAAATATTGTAATGGGGTAATACCAAAATTTGTTGAACCAACAACTGAATTTGATACTGAACTTATTGAATTATCAAAAGAAGTTATAGATGAATATGATGGTTATATGGAAAATATGCAATTTTCTAAAGCATTAGAATCAGTATGGAAATTTATTTCTCGAACTAATAAATATATTGATCAAACAACACCTTGGATCTTAGCTAAAGATGAAGAAAATAAGGGTGAATTAGATAAGGTAATGAACTACTTAGCGGAAAGTTTGAGAATTGCTACTATTTTAATAAGTCCAGCATTAACTAACGCACCAAAAGAAATTAAAGTTCAACTAGGGCTTTCAGACGATTTATTGACATTTGAAACTGCAAAAACTTTCGGTGTATTTGATGGAACTACTAAGGTAGTAGAAAAACCAACTCCAATATTCCCGCGTTTTGATAAGGAAGTGGAAGTTGAATATATCAAAGAGCAAATGTCTCCTAAAGCATTGGCTAATTTAGAAACAGAAGATAAAAAAGAAGAGGATACTTATGTAGAGTTAGCAGAAGAAATAACAATAGATAAATTCTTTGAAACTTCTTTAAGAGTGGCACAAGTACTAGAATGTGAAAAAGTTAAGAAAAGCTCAAAATTACTTAAATTCAAATTAGATTTAGGAAATCATCAAAGACAGATTGTTTCAGGTATTGCAAAATATTATAAACCAGAAGATTTAATAGGGAAAAAGTAGCTGTGGTTGCTAACTTAAAACCTGTTAAGCTTTGTGGTGAATTAAGTGAAGGTATGATACTTTCGGCAGAAAAAGATGGAATTTTACGTGTTGTAGAAATTAACGTTGATATACCTAATGGGGCAGAAATAAGATAAAAAAAGCTGTTCAAGTAAATTCACTTGAACAGCTTTTGATATACTCTAGTAAAAAGGAGTTGATTAATTTACTGTAATCAACTCCTTTTTACTATTATCTATTTCTTTGTGTTGTATTTTTGTGTAGTACTATTTCTTTGACTATTTGAACTATTCTTATCTTCTTTATTTATGTTTTTTAGAATTTGCAGATTCTCGATTAACTTCTGTTAAACGAACAGGATTAACAGGAATGAATGAACCGTCTGTGATATGGTAGATCAATCTATTATTTTTTGATATGCCATAACCACTAATATTAAGAACAGCTCCATTACTCATTGTTACTCTTACATCATTAATTTCTTGGTCTTTATAGACATTTTGTGATGCTAAGAATTTAATAGCAACTTGACGTGATACAAAATTAGAGAAATTATCATTTTTCTTATCGACGCTAACGAATTTCTCATTAGCAGTAACAAATTGTCCAGCATGATCTCCTGATGAAATACGATACATCATATAACCAGCGGGTGAAACTAATTTGTCAACAGTAAACTTAGTTCCAGCTTCAATAACGTCTCCAGTATCTGCCCAATTTGCAGATTTAAACGTATGTAGTTTCTTATTAACTGTAATTTCACGGTTAACGTCAAATGAATAAGAGACAAATGTTCCAGCTAGCTTCGCTGTTATTTCTTCGTCTTGAGCTTCTGAATCAATTCTAGCAGCATTAGCTTTTTCTTGAGCTTCTAATATTTTTGCTTTTTCCTCTGCTTCTTTTTGTTTTTTCATTTCATCGGTTGTATCTACGGCAGTAGTTTGAAGATCATCAAAACTAACATAATGCTCTTTAGCAGACGAAATAAACTTAAGCATAATTAAGAAACATAGAGATAATAGTATTGCTAGTATAAATGAAGTAGCTATTTTTACTTTAATATTTTTAGAGGTTTTTCTTATACCGTTATAGTCTTTTAACATCTTTTCTAAAAATATATTTAAGTGTAAATGCTTTGATTCCTACAAATGCAGCAATAAATATGTTTTCCAATTTATTTTTTTGTGATTTTTTTAACTTTAAAGACAGTTTCGTCTTCATTTACAACTTCTTTTCTAATACTATAAATTTCTTTTTGAAGCCATCTATTTTGTGCTCGAGTTCAAGATTTTTTTGAATTCTTTCAATTAATTTCTTCTCAGCTGCAATATCTTTTTGGAGTATTTGCTTTTTGAGTAAGGAGGGTACTTAGACGTTTTTTTCCTCTAGAAGTATTTCGTCTTTTTTTCAGCCTTTCTATTTTTTTAATTTATTTATAGAAAGTGCTTTTTCACCAATTTTATCTTCCAAAGCTATTAAAGAAGTTTCAAGGGCAAGAAGATTATTTTCGTGTTCTTTCTTCTCGTTTTCTTTCTCGAGAAATTCTATTTTTTTCAAATCTTCAGCTAGTTTAAATTCTTTTGTCTTTCTTTTTGGAATAATTTTTCTTCTTTCTTCAGCTTGTTCTTTTTCAATACGTTCACGTTCTAGACGCTCTTCTTCACGTTTACGAGCTTTTTCCTCTTCAATACGCTGACGTTCAAGTTCTTTTTCACGAGCGATACGTTCGCGTTCTAGACGCTCTTCTTCACGTTTACGAGCTTTTTCCTCTTCAATACGCTGACGTTCAAGCTCTTTTTCGCGAGCAATACGTTCGCGTTCTAAGCGTTCTTCCTCGCGTTTACGAGCTTTTTCTTCTTCGATACGTTGTCGTTCAAGCTCTTTTTCATGAGCAATACGTTCACGTTCTAAACGTTCTTCTTCACGTTTGCGAGCTTTTTCCTCTTCAATGCGCTGACGTTCAAGCTCTTTTTCACGAGCAATACGTTCAGCTTCTAGTCGCTCCTGCTCTGCTCGTTGGGCCATATTTTTTTTATGTTCTTCTTCTATACGTTTTTGCTCTTTTTCGAATTTTTTTCTCGCACTTTCTAATCTAAAAGCACGTTCTTTTGCTTCTTTTTCTTTTCTTTTTAATTCTTCTTCTAAAACAATTTCATTATCAACTTGAGTTATATTTTCATCAGCAATCTCTTGCTTCTCATTCTTAAAGTTTAAAGTTTTTACTTGCTGTTTTAGACGATTAAAAAAAGATATGTTGTTTTTTTGCGTGTCTGTATTAGCTGAATTATCATCATTTAACTTATCTTTTTTTCTTCTTCTTTTGTCATGCTTACTATCCTTTCATATAACTCTAATATTAACATTATACCACAAAAATCATATCATAACTACATAAAAAAACAATTAAAAATAGAAGAAAAAAACTTTGAACTCTAATTGAAATATGTTATCATTAAGGTATGTGTTTTTTTGTGAAAAAGATTTTTTAACAAATTTAAATAGAGGTATTAGTAATGGAAAAAGACAAATTAGTTTTAAAAGGTACAGCTGTAACAATAGAAGATAAATTAAATATAGGGTGATATTTTTTTCCGAATTTTTACTGCTGTAAAAAAAGATTTGTCAGATTTTAGATTAGATGAATTTAAAGGGAATATTATTGTGATAAATACATTTCCGTCAATTGATACAGGGATATGTGCTTTGCAAACTATAAGATTTAATAAAGAAGTAAGTGGTTTTAAGGATGTTGTGGCTGTAACAGTTTCAAAGGACTTACCGTTTGCTTTAGGGCGTTTTTGTGCTGCTGAAGGAATAGAAAATGCAATAACTGTTTCGGATTATAAATATAGAGATATTGAAAAATCTTAGTGGTCTTTTAATTAAAGAACTTGGATTACTTACTCGTGCTGTTTTTATTGTTGATGCAGATGGAATTATACGATATAAAGAAGTGCTAGAAGAAGTAGGAAGTGAACCTAATTATGAAGCAGCATTATTACAAATAAAAATTACAAGAGAGGTAGTAGATGACAGAGTTAAAATATATAAACAAGGAACAGAACAAAAATCTTCAAATAAAAAGATTTAATAACACTAGGGCTATATACTATACTTTTAGTTCTTTTAATGGGTGTAGGAGTAGGTTTAGGGACGCTGTTTACTTCGGTTGTTTTTGGAGGAAAAGTTTATTTTGCAACATATACATCAGTTGCTGCCGCATTAGTTTGCGGAAGTGCGTATAGCTTAATCTTTAATAAAATAAATAAAAAAACATGGCTATATTCATTATGATAGCTATAATTGCATTATTTATGGGGATTTCAGGACATGCGATAGTTGGATCAATAACATTATTCATAGCTGCGGTACTTGCAGAATTTTTCTATAGAAAGGAAATGAGTATTTTTTTCGTATTTATGCTTTTAATCTAGGAAATATCGGTATTATTTTTACCAATGTTTTTTTCATGAAAGAAAGTTACATAAAGCACCTTCAAGGAAGAAATTATTCACAAGAAAAAAATAGATTTGGTGATGGGAAGTACGGATATTAATACATTTGTATTTATCGTTATCTTTACTGTGCTAGCATCATTTGTTGGAATATACTTAGGGACGTAAGTTGTATTTTAAAAAAACTTTAATAAAGCAGGATTATAGTAATGATAAAAATTAGACATAAGAGTTAAAGATATTAATATGATTATAGCTAATATTCTTATGTTCAAAAATGATGAGTTTAAATTTACATTTAATAGTTGCAGTAGTATTTACACTATATTTAGGGCGACTTCTAATATTAGAAGAATGATGAATTTCTTTTTAATATATATGTTTTTTTACTATTTATGAAATGTATTTTTCTCACACGATTACTGTTAAAGTAATTGATAGCTTTTTATTACTAACAACATTAATGTATAAAACATTATATTTTCCACTTTGTGCAGGAATAGGACTAGTTAGCAGTTCAAAAGTATCAGAACTAATTTGTTTTTTAAGAAAATTGAGACTACCTAAGAAGGTAATTATCGTCTTAGCTGTCTTATATAGATTTTTCCCCGTTTTAATGACGGATTATAAACTTATTAGGAATTCATTGCGAATGAAAGGAATTGGAGTAAGTAGAGGGTACTACTTGCTCCATCCATTTAAATTTTTTGAGTATGTTTTTGTGCCGTACGTTATTACTAGTACAAATATAGCAAATGAACTTTCGGTATCGTGCTTATGTCGAGGTTTGGATAATGAAGAAATACCAACTTCGTACATAAAGTTAAAATTTAGAACACAAGATTATATTTTAATGGTATTAGCAATTATAGGATTTAGTTATATTATGTTTATGAGGTGATAAATTGATTACATTTAAAAATTTTTAATTATAAATATATTGAATCAGAAAAAAATTAAATATAGAAAAAGTTTATCACTTTATATAAAAAAAGGGAGTGTATTCTTTTTACAGGACCTAGTGGATGTGGTAAGACAACAATACTAAGAGTATTAAATGGTCTTGCGCCAGAATTTTTTGATGGAGGATATAATGGAGAGTTAAAAGTTGCTCATTTGAAAATAGGTGATAAGTTAAAAGAATTTTCTAAAATAGTAGGGAGTGTCTTTCAAAATCCGAAAAATCAATTTTTTAATTTAGATTCAACAAGTGAATTAGCCTTTAGTATGGAAAACTATGGTTATCCAAGAGAGGATATTACTAAAAGAATTAAAGAGGTAAGTGTTGAGTTTTCTGCAGAACATTTACTAGAACGTGATATTTTGGAGCTTAGTGGTGGAGAAAAACAAAAGCTTGCCTTTATGGCTAGCATAATGTTAGATGCAGATATCTATGTACTTGATGAAATAACTAGTAACCTAGATTTAAAAAGCAATAAAACTTATATCCGAAATTATAGAAAGTCTAAAAAAACAAGGTAAAACTATTGTTGTGGCAGAACATAGAATTTATTACCTTAGAGATTTGATTGATCGTATGTACATAATTAAAGATGGTCAACTAATTCACGAAGTGAGTAAAGAACAGTTAGCTGATTTTGATGGTAGAGCTTGTAGGACTAGACAAATAGACTTAAAAAAAGTTGAATTAGGAGAAAAAAATAACTAGAGTACATAAAGATAATTACCTTCAAATAAAGAATCTGGAATATGAGGTAAATAATAGAACTGTAAAAATAGAAAATCATACTTTTTTTCAACTTCAAAAGATATATGCGGTAATAGGAGATAACGGTTGTGGGAAAACTACCTTTGCCAATGCTTTTAACAGGATTGTCTAAGATTAAACAGGATATAACTTTAAATGGGAAAAACTTATCTAAAAAAGATTTGTTAAAAAATACGTTCCAAGTTATGCAAGATGTTAACTATCAATTATTTACTAATTCAGTTGAAAAGGAAATTCAGCTAGGAAGTAAAAAAATTTAGAATTATTTGATACAGTTGTAGATAAACTAAATATTAGAAAATTTCTAAATAGGCATCCTAATACACTTAGTGGTGGAGAAAAACAACGTGTAGCTATAGCTTCTGCGTTACTTTCTAACAAAAAAATATTGATCTTTGACGAACCTACAAGTGGCTTGGACTATATTAATATGATAGAATTAAGTAAATTGATTGAAGAGATAGCTAAAGATGATGTTATAATTTTTTTGTAATTACTCATGATTATGAATTTTTATGCACTATAGCTGATGAAGTACTACATTTTTGGTGCAGAAGGTATTAAAGAACGCATTGAAGTAGATGGTGATACAAAAAGAAAAAAATATTAGATATAATGAGCTGATGTTATTTTAATATCAGTTCATTAGTGTTATAGACAGATTTAATTGATAATTTGTTAATAGAGAATTAATTTTTTATCTTATTAGAAATATAGAAGTTAGATAAATTACACAAGATAGCTTTGTTATTATGAAATATAAAAATAACTTTCACCAAATAATTTGTCTAATGGCTGTTAACATGATAAAAATGAAATGAGTTGTATAAATATTGAAGATAGGAGGGAATATATGTCTTACGCCCTCGGATATGAAAAAAAGAATTAACTATGATAGAAATAACAAAAAGATAGAGAATTTTTTTATCAGAGTTGTCAGCACTTATAAAGATGAATGGGATGTTAAACATAGCGAATGGTAGATTAAGTCTTAGTTTTCAAAACAGAAAAATGCTTCAATAGCGCGTCGTATGTATTCATTAATAAAAATTTTTTTCTATAATGTGCACATAAATATTTCAGTTAGAAAAAAATTGAAGTTAAAAAATAATGTTTATATTTGTCGTTTGGATCAAAATGTAAAAAGAAATATTAACGGAATTATATATTTTTGGATGATAATTATACTATGAGAATTGATATAGCGGACGAATTAATAAATAGTGAGGAAAAAGAAAAGAGCATATTTGCGTGGGGCATTTTTTTAGCTGGGTGGGCTCGGTAAATAATCCTCGTACGTCCAGCTATCATATGGAAATATTCTCTCACTACAAAGAACATAATAAAAGAATTAAAATGATTTACTTAACTCATTTCAATTTGAATTCTAGAACTCTTGAAAGAAAAAAAGGTTTTTATAGTATATATAAAAAGAATCGGAAAAGATAGCTGAATTTATTAATCTTGTTGGAGCATATCAAGCCTTATTCCAATTTGAAGATGAGAGAATAGTCCGCGATATAAACAACTCTGTTAACAGAATGCAAAATTGTGATATGGCCAATATGAACAAAACAGTTAATGCATCAGCAAAACAGGTTGAGGATATTAATGTTATAGAAGAACGCTTAGGATTAGATAATATTGATGACAAACTTCGAATAGTAGCGGAAGCTAGGTTGAAATATCCAGAATATCCTCTAAAAGAAATTGCTGAAATGATAGAAGATGGGAAATTATCTAAGTCGGGGCTTAATCATAGGTTTAGAAAAATAGCTAAAATAGCAAAAGAATTAAGAGATGGTACTTACCAAGCGAAATAAAGGAGAAAGAACATGAGCAAATGGGATGAACAAATTTTAGTAGTAAATAGAAAAGATTTATTTAATGATGAAGAGAATCATTTTTATGGTTTTTTACCAAAAGAAGATGAAAAGGTAAAAAAAATAGTTGATACGTTTGTGGCGTATGAAGTAAAACGCCGCGGAGATATGGAAGAAGATCCAAACTATAAACAATTAATAGGATATGCGTTATTAAAAGACTCTAAAACAAAAGAAGTTTTAGTTTATAGACGACTAACAGGCGGAGGAGAAGCTCGACTTCATGGTAAAGCCTCAGTAGGTATAGGCGGACATATGAATGAAGAAGTAGGGAAAACTATTTACGAAATGTTAAAAGTTAATGCAGCCTCGTGAGCTTAATGAAGAAGTAGGAGTATCAGAGGAGTATGCGTTAGAAAATCTTCATTTTATTGGTTTAATTAATGATGATAAAACAGAAGTAGGTCAAGTTCATATAGGAGTAGTTTATGAATGTGAAGTTGATAAAGATAAAGTAGAAGTAAAAGAAGATGATACATTAGTTATAAAATGGGAAACAAGAGAAGAAGCGCAAAGAGAAGATAATTATGAAAGTTGGTCAGAATTTTTAAAACCAGTTATGTAATTCTTGGTAAATCTATAACTTGTTAAATTTTTCTAACGTAATATTGTAAGATTAGAAAGAATATTGTAATATATAAATATGAAAAATAGAAACCTCGATTTGAGAAGAACTTATTATAAGCTCTATAATAATCAAATCGAAGTTTTATTTTATTAAAGGAAAGATTGTGAGAAAAATTTAACGAAAGAAAGGATGATTACATGTTTAATATTAAAAATGGACATGATACAAACAGTAGGTCTCGCTGTTGTTATTTTTAATAATTGGTAGATTTTTTTAAGAACGAGAGTAAAAAAATATTTGAGACTTATTGTATCCCATCACCTGTAATTGGAGGATTTTTATTCGCAATACTTAATTTAGTACTAAGACAAACTAATTTAGTTATATTTGAGTTTGATAATACACTACAAAGTTTCTTTATGACGTTGTTTTTTACAAGTATAGGTTTTAATGCGAGTTGGAGATTACTAAAGGTTGGTGGAAGAAAAGTAGTTTTATTCTTATTATCTGCAATTATGTTAGTAGTACTACAAAATATAGTAGCGGTTAGTATAGGGTATGCTACTGGAATTAATCCACTTATAGCATTACTTACGGGTTCAACAGCTATGACAGGAGGACATGGAACGGCGGCAGCTATGGCACCTATTGTAGAAGAGATGGGGTATTCAGGAGCAAAAAGTGTAGCAATAGCAGCAGCAACTTTTGGACTTATAGCAGGATCAAGTTTAGGAGGTCCCGCTTGCGAATAGATTAATTAGAAGGAAAAAAATCTAGAAGTAAAAAGCTGAAGTAAATAGAGGAAAAACATAAAAATGATGAATTTTCTATTTAATAATAGTATTAAAAAACTAGATGGAGAAAATTTTGCAAAAGCATTTTTTATAATTTTACTAGCGATGTTTATAGGAAGTTACCTATCTATTTATATAAATCAGTTCCTAAAGTTTCCAAGTTATATAGGACCAATGCTTATAGCGGCTGTATTTAGAAATATTTCGGATGCAACTACTAAAGTTGACCTTCATTATGAAGAAATTCATGTCCTTGAAAGCGTCTCTTTAAATTTGTTTTTAGGAATGGCAATGATAAGTTTACGCCTTTGGGAGTTAGCTAGTCTTGCAGGGTCAATTGACATTGTTATTATTAGCTCAGGCGTTACTTGCTTATGTGTTTATTTATTTTATAACATTTAGAGTAATGGGAAGTAATTATGACTCGGCTGTGCTTTCAGCTGGACATGTAGGATTTGGATTAGGTGCGACACCAAATGGTATTGCGAATATGCAAAGTGTAACAGATAAATATAAATATTCTCATATTGCATTTTTTGTTATGCCGATAGTAGGTGCATTGTTTATTGATTTCTTTAATGTAGCCATAATTAGTGGATTTTTATCATTTTTAGCAAGATAATAAAAAATAAGAGTTTGATAGTTAATATCAAACTCTTTTTTTATATTTGATTAGTCTCTTTCGAATTTTTTCAAGACCACGCATATATGGACGAAGCACTTCTGGTATAGTAATAGAGCCATCTTCATTTTGATAGTTTTCTATTATAGCTGCTAAACAACGTCCAACAGCAAGACCAGAACCATTTAGTGTGTGAATAAATTCAACTTTTCCTGTATCTTCACGTTTGAAGCGCATATTAGCACGGCGAGCTTGGAAATCAGTACAGTTAGAACAAGAACTAATTTCTTTATATGCATCGTAACTTGGTAACCAAACTTCAATATCATAAGTTTTTGCACTTGAGAATCCAGTATCACCTGAACACAATGTAATAACACGATATGGAAGATTTAATTTTTTCAGAATGTTTTCAGCGTGTTCTGTCATAATTTCTAGTTGTTCATATGAGTTTTCTGGTTTAGCAAAACGAACCATTTCTACTTTGTTAAATTGGTGAAGACGAATCAATCCACGAGTATCACGTCCAGCACTTCCTGCCTCAGATCTAAAGCAGATACTAAATGCAGTTACTCCTTTTGGAAGCATGTCTTCACTTAAAATTTCGTTGTTGTAGTAGTTTGTTAACGGTACTTCAGCAGTAGGAATAAGTGTTAACCCTTCTGATTCTACAGTATAAACATCCTCTACAAACTTAGGAAATTGACCTGTTCCAAATAGTGCTGTTTTATTAACAAGTTGAGGAACCATGTATTCTTCATAACCATGCTCAATAACGTGAGTATCTATCATAAAGTTAATTAAAGCACGTTCTAATAAAGCTCCAGCTTTTTTATAGAATACAAATCTACTTCCTGATATTTTAGCAGCACGTTCAAAATCTGCAATATCTAATTCTTCTACTAAATCCCAGTGAGCTTTTGGTTCAAAATCAAACTCACGAACTTTTCCTATACGACGAACTTCAATGTTTTCATCTTCTGTTTCTCCAAAAGGAGTTTCATCAGATATTAAGTTAGGGAATACGAATGATTTTTTCGTTAATTTCTTCAGAAATTTGTTTAACTTCGATATCACGTGTTGTTATTTCATCAGATACTTTTTTCATATCGTTGATAACATCAGTAGCATCTTCACGCTTACGCTTTAATACCGCAATTTCTTCACTACGTTTGTTGCGAAGAGCTTTTAAGTCTTCTACCTCAACAAGAAGACTACGACGTTTTTTATCAAGATCGATTAGTAGATCAACAACATCAGTATCAAGATTTCTTGCTGCTAATTTTTCTTTTACCATTTCAGGGTTTGCTCTAAATAATTTAATATCTAACATATATATTTCTCCTTTATTTATAATATTATAGAAAGAGCGGCTAGAAATAAAAGTCCCTTACGTTTAAGTTAAACGTAAGGGACGACTAGATTATCGTGGTTCCACCCAAATTCAATCCATAGGATTCTTTAAAAAAATAATTTGATATAAGTTATAGTAGAATTTTTAAAATGAATTTTAAGTATTTTCACCAACCACACCTTCTCTAAAAAAATTCTTAGATTAAAACATGTCTATAATCAAATTTTTATATTTATTTAAATCAATTGTACTTTATCTTTAAGTATTTTTGTCAAGCTGTTTAACCTATATTACTTACTTTTTTCAAAAATTCTTGGGCCTGTTTGATTTGAAGAGCTGTAAGATTTTTTTCTTATAAACATAATGCTTATGGTCTCCGTGATTAACGACAAAACCATCAGTAGTTTCTTCTAGTACATCATTAGCATTAAAACTAAAGTTATGCTCATCATCTCTATGCTCATCCGTTAAACTTTCTTCTGAATGGGCTTCTTTTTTTCTTCAAATTTTTTTATCTGAAGATATAGTGTCACTTTTTATCTATATTAGTATTATTGTTTATTGTTTCTTTAGAAGTTTCACTATTATTTTTTTATAATACCATTTTCTGAATTTTTTTATTTTTTTAATTTTTTTGTTGTTAGTTCGTTTTGAGTTGTTAATTTTTGAAAATTCTAAAGTAGGCAAGAAGTCCTCTAATTCTTTTTATAAAAGCTTTTTGCAGAATCTAGAATGGACATTTCATCATCGTTATTATATTTTCTACTTAATTTTGCATAGTTTTCTCCGTATTTAACTTCTTGAACATTATTGTGTTGAAGTTGATAATAAAGTTTGTTTTTAGCATTTATAAGTCTTGCAATGAGTTCATTGGTACGAGATTCAATGATTTTTGCTTCACTTAGATAAGAATATTCTATTAAATATGCAAGTTCTTCTCTAAGTTCATTATCAATTTTATTGCTATTTATATTTTCTAAGAAGTACTTAGTATAACTTAAGATTGTAGGGCCAGTTTGCAGGTCAAATTTTTCTAATTCATTTAGCATATGTTCTATCTTTGTGAATGCATCAGTATTATGTTCTGCTGATGCTGCATTCAATTCTTCAATTAAACTTTCTTTGTCATATCCTAAAGTGTTCAATATTTGCATTTTTCACTCGATTAAGTAATGTATTATATTGTTTAATAAATTTCTCATCTTTTTATCAGTAGTAGAAGTATTTACATGAATATATTTTTTTATCAAAAGCTGTCTAACATAGCCAAATAACCAGCAGTCGAGTTAGTAGGTAGTTCTTCAATGCTATCTTTTAATTGATTTAAGGCACGATTAATACGGTTAACCTGTTTTTCTATCTTTATTTAAGTTGATTATTATCAGCGATTAAAGAATTAATTTCTATTAATAACTGTATTTTTTTATCAAATTCCCTTTAATATATGTTCCTATGATATTAGGAATTTTATTTTTTAAATAAGCTTCAGCTCCACCAGATTTTTATTTTTCACATAGTGATTATGAGAACCATGGGGAATAACGAATTTATCTCCGTCTATTTGAATTTTATCAGGGGCAATACCAGTACGCTCTGATAACGCTAGTAACTCTTGTTCAAAAATCTAATTCTTTATCGCCATGTTACTTCTGGAATTCTGAATTTACTTTTTGGAATTAAATAAGGGTGTATATGAGTTGGATCATATTCTTGAGTGGGTTCGTTAAAAAAATAAAGAAGTCTTTTGTAACTTTTATTGCTTTTTGGAACTCCATAGACATCGGCAATATACTCAATTTGTTTTTCTATTTCATCATTTAAAAGATTAGAATCATCACCAATATGAATTTTATCTAAAAAGACAGTATGAGTATGATCTCCATGTGGGTAAGTAAGAGCTAGCCCTTTTAGTTGTTTCAATTATTTTAATTTTAGATTTATCAATATTTAATATTTTTGATAGATAGTCTATTTTATCTTGAACGTCTTTAGTTATTTTTAGTTGATTTTTCAGGAGATGTAGTATTGCTGTGTGAGTTACTATTATTATTAGATGAAGTATATTTATTTATTAAATACTCCCACTTAGTACCGCGTAGACTATCAAACGAAATAATATGATTATGGCTACCATGTTTAACAATAAAACCAAAACTATTATGACCTATAATATCACTTTCTCCTTTAAAAATATAACCATCGCTAGTGGCGTGAGTTATACCAGCTGTATTGCTAGGTGTTTCATTATTTATACCTGCTTGTTTTATAGAATTTAATTGAGCAGCACTTAAATCAGATTTTTTAATAAAGTGATAATGATCTCCGTGACGAACCACATAACCGTCAGCAGTTTCTTTAACAATGTCTTTTGGATTGAATTGATAATTATCCTCATGAGTTGAAGTTTTCTCATGATGATGACTATGAGAAGAAGCTGAAATAGTTTTAGCAGTTTCTTCGTCCACGATATTACTTTGCTTAACACCTTCTTTAGGGTAGTAATAATATTTTCCATTGACTTTTATAATATAACCTTGAGCTACTTCGTATTGGATATCTTCGTCTTTTAATTTATAGTTTTTATCATTATAAACAAGTTTGTCTAAAAATTTAGCGTTATACGGAACAAGACCTTTTTCATAATGGCTATGATCACCATGTAGAGTTACATAACCATCTTCTGTAATTTCTGTAATAACTATATCACTTACCTTATCAGCGTAAGCGATGTGTTTAGATTGTTTACTTTGAACAAGGCTAGAGGAAGTAGAATCAGTATTTTTTCCAAATTCATAACCAGCGTAGCCAATTCCAGCAAGTGCAAGAATACTGCAGGGAATTATAAGTGCAGTTTTTCTATTTTTTTATTCATATAAAAAGTTCTCCTTAATTTCTATTTTTTTCAAAATGATTACGATTTATTCTAACATAATATTTGAGCGTTTGTAAATAGAAATAATTACGATTTGAAAAAGATATTAATTTGAAATTTTTTTCAAGTAAAATATAGCATGATTAATATACTTTTTAAAAAAATTGCCTATACAAAAATAAAAAAAATTACTTAATAAAAATCTTGAATTAATGCTATTTAATAATAAAAAAATATGTTTTTTCTCTATTTTTCTATGGTATAATAATTCATATATTTAAAGAAAGTGAGATTTGCTATGACAAATTTTTGATTTTAAAAAAATTAGTTGATGCTGATTATTTATTAAAAACTCGTGATAATGACAAATGTTGTTGTAATTGATGCACGTGGTGGTATGCTAGAAGAAGGTTCTTTGATGTATGATAAAGCTACTGTGGTTGATTGGACTGATATAAGTCTATTAGGCGAGTTTGGAGGAGAGGAACTTGGAAAACTTCTATCAAAAGATAATTACCGAGAAATTTTTAATATTCTAGGTATAAAAGAAAATACAGAAGTACTTGTTTATGGTTTTACCATGCCAAATCAAGGATTTGGTGATGAAGCTCGTGTTGTTTATACTTTTAGCTATGCAGGATTTGATAATGTAAAAATTATTGATGGTGGATTTGATAAAGTAGAACAACTAGGACTTAATAAAAACTACAAGCCAGAAAATGATAGAATAAATGTTTCAAGCGTAGTTCGTGAGGAAGCTCAAGATAATAAAAAAGCGATTTTTACTGATGAGTTATTATCTTTAGTAAATAGTGCAGATGTTCAAATTATTGATACTAGATTAGAAGCAGAGTACAACGGGCGAGTTATCTATGGTGAAAATAAAGCAGGACATATTCCAGGTTCTATTTCTGTTCCGTTTAATTCATTAGTAGATGAAGATGGATTTATAAAATCAAGAGAAGCGTTAGAAGAATATTTTGTAAGCAAAGGGCTTGATAAAAATAAACTTCAAATTACGTACTGTACTACGGGAGTACGTGCTTCTTATGTTGCAGTGATTTTAGAAGAGCTAGGTTATAAAGTAAGAAACTATGAACCTTCATTTGCAAGATATGCTAATGTTGGAGAAGTTGAGTAAGATAGAGAAAGAAAGGAGACATATTAGAAAATGACAGGTATGACAGGATATTTGTTTTGGGGATTCTTAATAGTTTATGGATTTCATTATGTTCTATTATCCCCCAAAGAAAGTTATTAAAGCAGTGATTTTTAGAGGAGATAATAAAGGTGAACGACCAACTGAAATGATGCTTATGTTAAGGTTTTATAAGTTGGATTTTGCGAAATCAGTTACTAATGCTGCAAAACTTAAGGTGCTCAGTAGAGCCGTTATGGTTTAGCATATGCGGCATGGTGTATCCAATAGCATAGTTTTGCAATTTATCGTTTAAGAAGAAAGCATCGTCGAGACTAGTTAGTTTTTAAACCTAATTACGGAAAAGCAGCTTCGGTCACTTTCAGCAGCAATTTATTCGTTTATTTAATGAAGCTGGAGTAATTTCATGTTGGTGATTTGGAAAATCAGGAAGCTTTGTTTATTATTTCGCCGATTCTATTTAAGGTAATTACCGGTGCGGCAAGGCATTAGGTGGACTTCTGTAGTCTTGACGCGACAATCTGCCATTTCGTGGTTTGTTGGTGGTAATAACCACCTTGGCCACAACATAATATTAGTAATCACATATCTGGTCTTGGACAATGCAAGCAGGCTGATATACACGGTAACAATTCCTTCTAACAATAGTTATCCATCCGCGATCCGGTACTTAAGTAGATAGAGGATTTATAGGTAGAAGAAAACAATGCTGCGTGCTTATCATCAGGAATCTTAGATTTATCATCTAATATTCAGTTTTATAGTATCATGCAACCGCTTAAAGGAAGGTGTAACGTTCCAGCCGCTTTTAGGTAAAACATTGTGGAGTTGCTGGATATCGGCATGATTGTTGTCATGATTTCTGCAGCAGGGTCTACTTTGACTCCTACATTTGCAAGTCTTGAAAAATTAACAGGTAAAGATTTACCAGAAATGGCAGGTAAAACTATTAAAAAATCCAAAAACTAGTAGCAATTATCTTTATGGTAGCATTTGCGTTTATAGGTAATTTACCAATGATTATGGGAACTGATATTCTTAAATAAATTCATTATTAGTAAATGGTTATAGGATTAGCGCCTATATTCCGCCTGGTTTTGTTAAACCAATGTGCTAGATTCCATCTAAGCTTTTTGGATTGGAATTGTCTTTGAGTATTACAGTTAAGATGATACCAGCATCTTGGGCAATAGGTAGTGGTAAGAGTGCCTTACCCTAGGGTAAACTTATGGACTAATTTCAGTACTCTAGGATATGTCATGCCAGGATTATTTACAAAGAAAACAGCTATGACTGCTGAAGAAACTGCCCCTTGATTATATGTTGCTGCTGATTGACGAAGAATGATGGTAACAGGATAAAGATGTACTCTTATGTAGTAGGCGGATTATACGGTAATAATTTGCATTAGAGTTGATTAACAGCAAAACAAAGAAAATGCTCAAATCATTTTTAATGGAGATATGCATTGCCTGATATAAATAGCATGATTTTTTGACTGTAGAAAATAATTCTATTAAAGGATTGTTATTAGGAAATGTTGAATATGAACTAATAAATTCAAAAGATAATCTTGGCTGTGGATGCAATTATCCCGAAGATGTAAGTGAGGAAATTGTTGAAAGGTCTAATGCTATTCACCAAATGATGAAAGATAACCTAGGAAATAATGAAATTTTAGAAGAAATACAACTTCGTGATAAGACGCTGTCTGTTGAGTTTTTAAACAAAAAAATTGCCATTACTCATGGTGATGAGAAAAGTATGTCGGGCTGGCAGTGTTCACGTAGTTCTTTGCAGAAAAAAGAGCGCCAAGATGAATTGAATACTTGGTTAGATGATAATAAAGTAGATATACTCGCAACAACGCATACTTGCTTGCCAGCATTATACAATAATGATAAACATATTGTTGTGAATAACGGAGCGGCAGGTATGGCCAATGTAAAAGATTCTACTTATGGATTAATAACAAGGATTGCCAAAACACCATCAGAAGATGCGATTGTTTCAGAAAAAATAGATAATATTTATGTAGAGTTGGTGAAAATAGACTTTTCTATTGAGAAATTTTTAGAATGGTTTGAGAGTGTTTGGGATGATAATTCACCAGCTAGCATTTCGTATAAAAAACGTATTATACATGGTACATCACTTGAAATTAGTAATATAAAAGTATAAGATAAAGGTATGTTTAATGAATAATAAAAGATATGTTCTTAAACATATCTTTTTTTCTATTTATGGAGGTAGTAATGTTAAGAAAAGCAACAAAGGGATGATAAAAGAGTTTTAGATGGATTAGGGAGTTTGTTGAATCGCTAGAGCTTGATATATTAAAAAGAAGTATCACAAGAAAAAAATTTTATGAAATTTTTAACATATATTTTCGAATCAACAGAAGATAGATTTAGTTATAAATACTGTACGGTATATGAAGAAAGACGGTGAAAATTTTAGGTTTTTTTCTTTTGGGATATAATTATGAAAAAAATTAGAAGAAATGCGTAGTTTTTTTGGTTTGATAAAGTAGTTACTATGTTTGAAACTTAAAAATGATACTGTAATCTTTGATTATGATGAAATGTTGCCTGGGGAACACTATCTAGATACACTTTACGTTTTTTTGAAGAAAAATCGAGGACAAGGAATAGGTAATAAATTATTGTCTAAATTTACGATAGAAGAGCATCCTTTAAAAAGTTTAAATGTTGCTCAGAGTAATCATGGAGCGAGAAGACTCTACGAAAGTTATGGTTTTAAAAAAAGAATGTGAAATATTTATTGGGCATGAAAATTATGACCATTTGGTTATAAGAAAATAAAGTATTTTTATTTAATATAAAGAGCCAGCAAATATCTTAAAATTTTTATGTTTAGCATAATTAAGCTATGTTATAATAGAAAAGAAGTGAAATACATTTTTAAAATTTTTAAAGTTATAGGAAAAAGGAGATTAATATGGCAGAATTACTAAGAAAAGATCAAAAAGTAGAAAATACTTGGGATTTAGAATCTATATATGCAACTAAAGAAGATTTTTTTGGAGAGAATTTAAAGAAGTAGAAGAGTTCCTTCCAGAAATTAAAAAGTTATCAAGGAAAAAGTTAAAGAAGGTGCTAAAGCATTACTAGATGTGTTAAAAACATCAGAAAAATGGGAACAAAAATTAGAACAGTTATTTATCTATGCTCATTGTAAAAATGATCAAGATAGTACGGACGCTGAGTTTAAAGAATTATATTCTAAAACTTATGGATTATATTCTAATTATGTTGCAGAATGGTCATTTTTCACACCAGAATTATTAGCTGTTGATGAAAGCCTAATTAACGGTTATTTAAAAGAATTAGAAGAACTTAGAGAATATAGGTTTTTCCTAGAAAAAATCAATAAAAAACGTCCGCATACATTAGATCCAGAACAAGAAAGAATAATTGCAATGGCAGGTGATGCACTACATGCTAGTGATGAAACTTTTGGAGCGTTAAATAATACAGATGTAGTGTTTGAAGATGTAGAAGATAAAGATGGAAATAAACATACATTAACACACGGAACATATGGAACATATATGGAAAATCCAGATAGGGTGCTTAGAAAAAATACATTTTTCTCTTTATATAGCTATTTTGAAAGACATATCAATACATTAGCGTCTACATTAGCAGGAAATCTAAAAGCTAAAAAATTCTATGCTGACACTCATAAGTATCCCTCAACAAGAAATCATGCTTTATCATCAAATTTAATCCCTGAGGAAGTATATGATAATCTAGTAGAAACAGTTAATAAAAAAATACCAGTTCTTCATAAATATTATAAACTTCATAAAAAAATAAAAGGTCTTGATGAGTTAAGACTTTATGATAGAGCTGTATCTGTTGTTGAAGGGGAACCGATTAAGTTTACATTTGAAGAAGCTCGAGACATAGTTTTAGAAGCTGTTAAACCTATGGGTGAAGATTATGTCAATAGTATGAGAAAAGCATTTACAGAACGTTGGATTGATATTTATCCAAATAAAGGAAAACGTTCTGGTGCATACTCAACAGGTGCATATACAACTAAGCCATTTATTTTATTGAATTTTGATGGTACATTAAATGATGTTTATACGTTAATTCACGAACTTGGACACTCAATGCATTCTTATTATACACGCAAAAATCAACCTGCAGTTTATGGAAGTTATTCTATCTTTGTTGCAGAAGTTGCATCTACATGTAATGAAGCATTATTAACAGAGTATCTTTATAACAAATTTGAAAAAGAAGGTAATAAAGAGGGAATGTTAAGAGTTCTTAATGAGGCACTACATGGTTTTGTCGGAACCGTTTATCGACAAACACAATTTGCTGAGTTTGAGCACTTAATGAATCAACATGTCCAAAACGGTGGAGCAATTACCGCAGAATTTTTAAATACAGAATACTTTAATTTAGTAAAAAAATATTATGGTGATGCTTTTGAATATGATGAAGAAATTAAGTATGAATGGGCAAGAGTTCCTCATTTCTACTATAATTACTATGTATACCAATATGCAACAGGATATTCAGCAGCACAAGCATTATCACGTTTGATTTTAGCGGATAGCAAAAACGCAAAAATCTATATTGATGAGTTTTTATCAAAAGGAAACTCAGACTATCCGATTAATGTTTTAAGAAATGCAGGAGTAGATATGTCCAAACCAGAGGCAATTGAGCTTGCACTAAATGATTTTGAAGTGAAAAATCGAAAAAAATTTGAAAAGTTATATTTTTCTAAGTAATTAGAACGTAATTAGAAAAAGAAGCGATTATATTAAATCGCTTCTTTTTTTAATGTAACTAAAACTAACTCTATTTGATTGTTTATTCTAATTGGAAAAGAACTATTTCAAGGCCTTGAGAAACGACAAGTTTTGTGTTTTCTTTTTCATACACACCATGTATGTATTTAGGGAAGAAGCCTTGACTTGGAGAAAAAATTCCACCAACAAAAGGAATCTGCCATTGACCACCATGTGCATGTCCAGAAAAGACTAAGTTATATTTTTCTTTAACATAGAAGTCAAATTTTTCCGGTCTATGTGATAGTAAAATGTTGAATTCATTTTTTTATCAGATAATTTACTAAGAATATCTTGGAAATTTTCACGATGATTAAGTTCATCTTTTGCTTTTAAAAATAATTATAATCTTCAATTCCAATAAGATTTATTTTATCATTAGTTTTATAGATACTTCTAACTTCGTTATGAAGATAAGAGATATTTAGTCTTTCAAACATATTTTTTAGTTCTTCAAATTCTTTTGGTAGGCGTAGTTCGTGATTACCTGTAACAAAATAACATGGAGCAACAGTCGATAATTGGCTTAGGATATTATAAACAATATCCATATCATTTCTATAGCTGTCTAAAAATATCACCAGTAATAACGATAATATCCGGAGAAAAATTTACATAGTTTTTTTCCAAAAAAAGAATAAGTCACTTATACCAACTTTATCACAGTGAATATCACTAACTTGTGCTATTTTTGAAATTATGAAATTCTTCTGGTAAATTTTTAAATTCTAGATTATAGTTTGTTACTTTTTAATTGTTTATTATTTTTTTATTAAAGCACCTGCAGCTACTATAGGAACAAGTGCAAGAAGTTTATAATTCATTTTCTCACCTTTACTATATAGTCTAATAAACTGATAAAAATATTATAACATATAGCTTAAATTATGTTAAAATAAAAGGTGAGTAATTTAATTAAGAGGACTATAACTTATGATTAAGATTGAGAAAATGGATGATTTCACAAAAAAGAAGAAATATCCTCCAACACCTGCACAGTGGCAAGCTATAGCGTTAACAGGAGCAGATGTGTTAGTTGCGGCAGCGGCAGGAAGTGGTAAGACAGAGGTTTTATCAGAAAGAATAGCTCGCAAAGTAGCTTTAGATAGATGGGATATTGACAAACTATTAGTGCTTACATTTACAACGGCGGCAGCTAAAAATATGCTTGTGCGCGTTGAAAACAAAATTACTGAGCGTTTATTAGCTTCTGGTTTGGAAGAAGATAGGTTATTTCTTCGAAAACAAAGTATGCTCATGAATGATGCGTATGTTAGTACTATTGATAGTTTTTTTGTTTAAATATTTTAAGAAAAGTTTTATTATTTAGTAGAAGAAGAAATTGCAGGATCGAAGAAATATTTATCTCCTAATTTTAACATTTTTGCCTAATAGCAAAAAAATATGCTTATTAATTCAGCTAATGAAGTTTTTAGAACGCTTTGCACGAGAAAAATAAGATTATCACTGATGAGTTATTTACCATTTTTTTGGTGACAAGAAAAATATTATAGATTCACTAATCGATACATATTATAAATTGCTAACTATACCAAATTTTTGAACAATATTTGCAAGATAATTTCTTGAAAAAAATAACAATATTTTGTTGCATGATTTTCTACTTAATAACGAGATTGTAATTGATGACTTTAGTGAATTAGTAGAACTAACTACAAAAGAATCTTTAAATACTGCAAGAAAGTTTGCAATTCATGTAAAAAAATTTTCTTGTTAAAAAAAGATAATGGAAACATTGTAGAAAGATATCTTAGCAAAAAGTCTACTTGACGATAATAAAAAAAGAAAAAAATTAGAAAATACTTTATAGAAAATGATGTAAATATTTCTACAAGTATACTTGAGCAAAGAGCAATGTTTAGACAATATTATTAATTCTTTTGGATAATGAATTAAATAAAAATGATAATATATATGATGCAACATTATTAAATAATATATTTAATGATTTAAATAATTACTACAGTATGTTCCAAACAGCTAAAAAAATTAGATACTTTTTTTCAACAGCCTATCAAACAACTCTATTAGAATTACACAATGAGTTTTTTAAAAAGAAAAAAAGAGAACTTAACTTTTTAGATTTTTTTCAGATTTGAACCATCTTGCAATAAAGGCATTAACTAAAAATAGAAAAATGGGAAAAATAGTGCTTAGCGAAGCGGCAGAGTATTATCGAAATCATTTTTTTAGAAATTTATGTTGACGAATATCAAGATAATAATAATCTTCAAGAATATATCCTTAACTTAATAAAAAGGAGAAAACATCAAATTCTTTAGAGTAGGGGATGTGAAGCAAGCTATCTATGGTTTTAGGGGATCTAATCCAGACCTTTTTGAAGAAAAATATAATAGTTATAAACAACTGGATATAAAAAATTATGATGCTAATATAGACTACGCTATTTCTGATGAAGCGGAAGGTGTTTGTGTAGTGTTAAAAGAAAATTTCCGAAGCGATGAAAAATATTTTTAAAAAGTAGCAACTATGTATTTAATCGTCTAATGGGAGGCAAAAATGCTGGAGTAAGTTATGATGAACAAAGTGCACTTTTATTATCCAAGTGTTAAAGAAAAAGCAAGTAAATGTAATACCAACACAACTGATAAATGGTAAAAATAAATTATTTTTACAAAAAGAAAAAGTTAGTTGATAAAAAAAGAGTATAGAGTGCAATCAATAGAAAATATAGCTTATGAGATATTAAATGGAGTAAAAAAACGGGAAAAACTATAGTGACTATGCCATCTTAGTTCGTAATAGTACAAAAATGATGACATATAAAACAAATTTTTTTCTAAATATAATATACCATTATTTTTTTAAAGAAAAAAAGTAGGGTTTACGACATCAAATTGTTTTTAATATATTGTATAATTTGTTTAGATTTTTTTAGATAATACAACGCGTGATGCAAGTCTAATTGCTTTGTTGCATAGTGAGATTTTTTTGATTACAGCAACGACGAATTATTAAATCTATCGTTAAATAATGGTAAAACATTATTTGAAAAACTAGCACTAAGCAATTCTGTTAAAAAGCAAAAAAATACGGTAAACTTTGTTGAATAAGTGGCTGGATTTTTAGTTTAAAACAATTCGTTATCGGATATTTTAGAAAGAATTGTATCAGATATTGATTTTGTAAACTATTTAGTAACAATCGATATTAATGATGATGAAGTAGATTATTATGAGAATTTTTATAGATCTTGTGCAAGAGTATGAAAAATACAGACAATAAGTTAAGTGGTTTTTGTACAATATTTGAAAAAAATATAAAAGATGATGAAGTTTTTTTGAAACAAAGAAAAGAACACCAAATAATAGTGTAACATTATCTACGATTCATATTTCTAAAGGGTTAGAATATAAAGAAGTTTTTTTTGTTGCTGATCTTGATACTTCTTTTTAATAAAAAAAGGTTACAGTGGGGAAAGTATTATTTACTGAGAATTTTTGGCTTTTAGCATTAATATTGATAACTTTATTCAAAAAGTACAATATTTTTACTTCAGGATAAGGGATTATTTTGAGAGTTTATATAAACTTAATAGTATTTTTAATAAAATTGCGAGAAAGAGAAGAAGAAGTTCGTAATTTATATGTAGCCTTAACACGTGCAGAAAAAGATACTTTATTTAGTTAGTCCCGAATGGTATAGAACTTCAAAATGAAAAAAAGCTGCGGATAAAAGTATATATCAAGCATTATTGGAAGAGGATAATTTTGAAAAAAATATTAAATAATGTTTTTAAGTAATTATGGAGAATTCCTTTTTGAAAATGAAAGAGAAGCTAACATTACAGAGTATTCTCTCACAGAAGAAAAAAAGATGAACAAAAAGTATGTTGATATAGATTTTGATTTGAGTGATTTTTTTATAAGAAGTTTAAAAGTAAAAACATCAAGAGTTAGATAATAGTGAAAAGTCTATTGAAGTTCAAAAATAAAGATTTTTTTCCCAGCTAAGACATCTTATAGTTCATTGAAAAAAATAAATAATAATTATGAAAGCCATGATTCTAAAAACAAAAAGAAAACAAAATTATCTAAAAATTATCTACTTTAAATAAGACATCAGCAAATAAAGCTATTTTTAAAGGGAAATGTAATTCATAAGCTTTTTTTGAAAGAATTATTAATGATATTCGTAATAATATCAAAAATTGAAGATGTTAATAGTTATTTAGACAGTCTAATAAAAACAGGAAATCTATTAACCGACATTAAGGAAAAAAAGAATCTTGACAGAAGATGATTATAATCTTATAGATAACGATATTGATAATGAGAGAATTTCTAACTTTATAACTAATGACTTTATGGATAAAATAAAAGTTGCTCAAAATTGTCAAGCAGAAGTAACATTTACGACTATGCAAAAAGCAAGTGAGTTGTATAACGATAGTATGAGTGAATCTGAAGTTATCCTACAAGGGATAGTGGATTTATTAGTTAGAGAAGATGAAAATAATGCCTTTATTGTAGACTATAAAACTGATAATGTTGTAGGAAAAGATGCTGAGAAAAATCTTAATAGAACGACATAAAGAACAGTTGAAAAATATATAAAGATGCAGTTGAGGATTATTATAATTTAAAAAAATGTTAAAACTTATATTTATTCTTATACATTGTCAAAAACTAATAGAGGTAGAATAAAGAGTTATATGTTAAACAATAAGTGCCTATTTATATTAAGTACAAAGGAAATTTAATAGTGGGATATTAATTTTTGTAGATAAATGAATATGCTAACATTGTTACTCTTTACTAAATATGATATAATAGTTGTTAAAATGAAGAGGATTTAATCGGAGGTGAAATGGTGAAATATATAGTATGTAATAGTGAAACAGCGGTTCTAAATAGAATGTATGATGAATTTGAAAAAGAATTTAGAGGATGGAGCGGTAATAAGTTTACCAGAGCATATAATCAATACCCAGTTTACTAATAGAATGATTGATGATAATAAAATGGGTAAATATAGTTATAAACATGTTATTATGTTAGGACAAAGGGAATTTGCAGACATAGACATAGAAGAAAGCTTTGGTTTATATCGTTTTGCGCGACTTGAATTACTGAAAAAACTAGATGTAGATATGAAAAATGTATATTATTCAGAGTGTCTAGATAGTGAAAATAGTACAGAAGATTTGGAGAAATATAAAGAAGTATTAGAAGAAAATCCTATAGATGTTGCAATTGTTTTTCTAGGTGCAGATGGTGGGATACTAGATTATCGATATGCAACAGAAGACAATAAAGATATTCACTTGGTAGAATTTTCTGATGAAGAAAGAGACCAACTACGTGCTTCTGGTATGGAAATTAAAGGCAATAAGTTAGTTAGTATAGGATATGAAAATCTTATGGCGGCTAGACATTTATTTGTTGTAGTTTTAGGTGCAGATAAAAGAAAGTATATAGCTGAACTTTTTGAAAATGAAGATACAGAAAATAAAACAATTTTATCTATACTAAATGAGCACAAAAAAATCTAATTATTTTTTTACAGATAAAGAAGCAAGTTATAAATCAGAAGAGGAAGTTAATCGTTTAATAAAAACATAGACAAAGACAGCAGGAAGCAAAAACTTCGTGCAGAAAAAAAGAACAAGAAGAGGCTGCGAAAAACGAGGAAAAAGCAGAGGATAGGTAGTAGTTATGAATGATTATCAGAGGATTATAAATTATAATTTTAGTGATGTAGTTCTTGATGACAAGTTAGTAGTAAAATTCAAAATAGAAAAGACATTTAGCGAATCACAATTTATTGGTCTGTTTTCTTGTAAAAGAGGAGAAAGGTTCATTATAAGAACACCGGATACGAAGACAGCTATAATTGGTATAGGGTATGAAACAACATGGTTTTTAGATTCTAATGATTTCTTAACAAGTTTTGATAATAATAGTATTCTGTCTGGGTTTGAGGAATTAAAGGCCCAGACAAGTATTTTAGAAATTGACGAACATGATGAGGAATATTTTGGAATATATGGTGGAATTTCTGATGGAAACAATAGAAACAGTCAGGAATGGATAGATTTTAGTGATACCACGTTTGTTGTACCTGGGATATTAGCGGTATTTAAAGAAGAGTATGTTTATATTACGTTGTTCTTTAATATGAGAGAAGAAAAAGATTTTACAAAATTATGGCATGAACGAGTAGAATTTTTAGAAAAACTAGATGAGTATAAAGAACAACCAAATGAACCACATATATCTGTTGTAAGAGATATATATCCTGAAACTTGGCAAGAAAAACATAAGAGCCGCTCTTCTTCAGATAGAAAAAGAAGAGTTAAAAAAAGAATAGTATTGTCACGAAAAAAACTTTAATTTTTATTGGAAAAATAATACATCACTAGGGGCAATCACAAAATATTTATTAGGAAAAAAATAGATATTTTTATCGCATTTGAATCGAAAAAAAGTTTATTTATAACTACAAAACCCACTTGTTTCATTAGATTATACAAATATGGAACTAAAAAGCACAGTTATATTTTTAAACAAGAGAATTTATTTAATAATAATTTCTCAATTTTTGTTTGATGAAGAAGAGATAATAAGAGATTATAGAGACAGTTTTACAGAGAATTTTGAGACTCATTTTGATGTTGTTGCTGACAAAGTTCTTATGGGTAAAAGATTAGATGTCTATTCTGTTTTAAAAGCTAAGATTGAAGACAATCAAAAAGCAATTAAAGCGTTAAGTCTATTGTATCCTATTCCACTTATCAAAGGATATCCAGAGGATGTTGCAAGAGAGTTTTTTGAAAAGAATAATAGAATAGGCTACGGATTCTGGTATTCTCCATTTGGGTATATTACTAACAATATGGATGCGAAATTTTATACTTGTGGAAGTATGATGGTTGCACAGAAAAATATGATTACATTATTTACAAGTATTTTGTTATCGAAGGATGACACATACGATAAAGTTGTAGAAAAATCCAATCAGACAGTAAAATCTAATTTAGAGTTGTTTGATCACTAGGAGGAAGTATGAAGTTGAGTACAATGCAAAAGGGTGCGCTATTAACAATATTAGGAGCCACTTGTTGGGGGCTTTCTGGCGTATTAGGGGAGTATTTATTAAATATTTCTAAGTTGGACTCTAAGTGGGTTATTTCGACAAGATTATTTTATTCTGGACTGATATTAGTGCTAATTTTACTTTTTAAAAATAAAGATTCGCTGTTGAAGGTTTTTAGTGACTAAAAAGATATTTTAAGCCTTATGAATTTTTCTTTTCTGGGTTTATTAATATGTCAAGGAACATATTTTTTAGCAATAAAATATACTAATGCAGGAATGGCAACAGTAATTCAATTTACTGGTCCAGTGATGATAATGGTCTACTATTGTTTCGTTAATAAAAGATTACCTATGCCACGCGAGGTTGTCGCAATACTTGCTTCACTTTTTGGGGTTGTTTTAATGGCAACACATTTAGATTTTAGTAAATTAAATATTTCAACACTTGGATTATTTTGGGGAATATTTTCTGCTGTAGGTTTAGCAAGTTATAATATTTCTTCAATACGCTTAACTACTAAATATGGAGTGATGCCCATTATGGCATGGGGACTCTTAATAGCAGGGGATAGTCGTATATGTGGGGACAGGAAGTTTCTATATTCCAGAAAACTTTAGCTTTTTAGATTTTTTATGTATGAGTGGAGTTATTTTAATAGGAACTATAGCTTCGTTTAGTTTGTATCTTGAAGGGGTAAGACTAATAGGAGCGGTAATGGGGAGTATTATCGGATGCTTTGAACCGATAGCAGCAATTGTGTTTTCATTTTTACTACTAGGAACAACATTTGGAGCGTTAGATTTATTAGGTGCAATAGCTATTTTATCGGCAGTAGTTGTACTAACTAGAAGATAATAAAATGTATTTAGGGGTAAACATTAACAGTGTTACCCCTCATATAATGTGTAAGTATAAAAGAAAGGATAAATAATGAGTAATCAAAAATTCGATGAAATGTATAAGGGGAATAATACAAAGGAATTAACAGCACTGGCAAAAGAGTTGGGAGTACCTCGTTATTATACCCTTAATAAAAAAGAGTTAGTTTTAGCAATTTTAGAAAAGCAATCAGAAAGTGAAGAACATTACTATGCATCTGGGATATTAGATGACATTCATACCGAAAATGGCTTTGGCTTTTTGAGAACAGTTGACTATAAAAAGGGTGAAACAGATATTTATATTTCAGCATCACAAATCCGTCGTTTTGAACTAAAAAAAGGTGATGAAATTACGGGTAAAGTAAGAAAACCTCGTGATGGAGAACGTTATGCTGGACTTCTTCAAGTTGATTTAGTTAATGGTGTGGATGCAGAAGTAGCAAAAGGTCGTTCTCATTTTCAGGCTTTGACACCAATATATCCAAATCAAAAAATAGTTTTGGAAACTACAAAGGAAAAGTTATCAACGCGTTTTGTTGATTTAGTAGCTCCTATAGGGTTTGGACAACGTGGATTAATAGTTGCGCCACCTAAGGTTGGGAAAACAACACTATTGAAAGATATAGCAAACGCAATTAGAAAAAATTATCCAGATAAAAAACTAATAATTTTACTTATTGATGAAAGACCAGAAGAAGTTACTGATATGGAGCGTTCTGTAAAAGGTGCTGATGTTGTAAGTTCAACCTTTGACGAAACTAGTGAAAACCATATAAAAATGGCAGAATTGGTCATTGAACATGCGAAACGTCGTGTAGAGTTAGGACAAGATGTTATTATTCTTATGGATAGCATTACTCGTCTTGCTCGTGCTTATAATATAGTAGAGCCAAGTAGTGGTAAAGTTTTGAGTGGAGGTGTAGATCCATCAAGTCTTCATAAACCAAAAGCATTTTTTGGAGCAGCACGTAATGTAGAAGGTGGAGGAAGCCTAACAATAATAGCCACAGCGCTAATAAATACTGGATCTCGTATGGATGATTTAATTTTTGAGGAGTTTAAAGGTACTGGAAATATGGAAATAGTACTATCCCCAGAATTAGCTTCTAGAAGAATTTATCCGGCTATTGATTTCCTTAAGAGCTCAACACGTAAAGAAGAGTTATTGTTAACAGAAGATGAAGTAAAAATTCTTTGGCAAAGCCGCCGTAAGTTAGAAGATGTCAGTGAACCTACAATAGGCGTGTTAAATCATTTACGAAAATATAATAGTAATGAAGAATATATATCAGAAATGAAAAAAATTTATACGAGAATAATAGTGACAATTTAATATATAAAAATTATTATGTATAGTTTAAATATGGAGAATTATTAGACAGGAATAATTTGCTGTGCTATAATCTAGTGTATATTTAATTCAGGAGGAAAAATTTTTGGATACGATTAAATTTTTTTAATTGATTTTTGTATTGCATATAGATAAACATCTAGGGTGAACTTATGATTCAACATGGTCCATGGTGGATGTATGGGATAATATTTTTTTAATAATATTTATAGAAACTGGTTTAGTATTTATGCCATTTTTTTACCAGGAGACTCGCTTCTATTTGCTAGTGGGGCGCTATGGGCCGCAACAGGAAATAATATTTTCTTGTTATTACTATTATGTATAAGCGCCGCAGTAATTGGAGATAATTGTAACTATTTTATTGGAAGAAACTTTTCGGAGTATTTGAAAGGTAAATCTTGGTTTAAAAAGTTTGTGTCTGATGAAAATATTCAGGATGCTGAGAATTTTGTTGCTAGACACGGAGGAAAATCAATATTTTTAGCGAGATTTTTCCCGATTATTCGTACAATTGTTCCATTTATCGTAGGGAGCAGGGAAAATGAATTATAATAAATTTAGAATTATCGATTTCTTCGGAGGTTTATGCTGGTGTACTTTATTTATTACAGTAGGATATCTATTTGGTAATATCGAGTTTGTTAAGAAAAATTTCTCATTAGTAGTAATTGCAATAATTTTAATTAGTTTGATTCCATTATTAGTTGGGAATTATTAAAATCTAAGAAGAAAAGTTTAAAAATATAAACGATCTACACGTTGAAAGTAGGTCGTTTTTTTAGTTGCTTATAAAATAGGGGAAAAGTTATAATTAGTTTATCGATATTTATATATTATAGGAGAATATAATGAATTTAGGAATTATTGGAGCAGGAATGATAGTAAAAGATTTTTTTATCTTTTGCTCATGAATTACCTGAAATAAAGTTTAGAAGCAATAGTTGCTACGAAATCTAGAAAATTTGAAGAGATTAAGTGATGAATACGAAATAAAGAATATTTATACTAATATTGAAGAATGTTTAGCGAATACTGCTATTGATACAATTTATGTTGCAGTCCCAAATAATCTCCACTACAGCGTAGCCAAGAAAAGTTTAGAAGCAGGAAAAAATGTTATTTGTGAAAAACCATTTACTTTAAATTATGAAGAAGCTGAGGAATTGTTTAGTTTAGCTGATAGTAAAAAAATTTAATTTTAATAGAAGCGATAACGAATCAGTATCAAGAAAAATTATAAAGAAATAAAAAAATAATATTTCTAAAATAGGAAATATTCGTCTAATTGAGTGTAATTATTCACAATTATCTTCACGCTATGCTGCTTTCAAGGAAGGTATAATAGCACCTGTTTTCGATAAGAAACAGGGCGGCGGTGTTTTAGGAGACTTAAACATTTATAATATACATTTCGTAGTTGGTATTTTTGGTGGGCCTCAAAGTTTAGCATATTATCCTAATATAGTTCGAGATGTGGATACTTCTGGAGTATTAATATTAGAGTATGAGAATTTTAAGGGCTGTATGTATTGCGGCTAAAGATACATTTAATAATAGCTATGTTAATATTCAAGGTGATGAAGGAATAATTAAAGTTGATGGACCTTCTAGTGAAGTATCAAATTATAGAATTTTTGACGGAAGATAGTTTAATTGAAGGAAACAAGAATATTAAGATACACAGAATGTTTTCAGAATTTAAAAAAATTTATTGATGTTATTGATAATAAAGATTTTTGATTTTTTTATAAGGCAAAAAAATCATAGTCTCGCAGTTATGAAAATTCTAGATGAAGCAAGAAAAAGTATTATGAAAAGAATAAATATAGAAAAATATAGGTTATCTGACGACATACTTATAAACTTTGGTTTCCAATTTGAAGATAATATACTAGTCTTCAAAAAGAAATATTTTTAAAAAGATGCTTTTTAGAATGGAAATAAGATTAGTTAGTACAGATTTTTGAAATAGAGGTTTATGATTTAGATTTTTAATGAAGTATATTCATTATTTAGTGTTGATAGTGCTAGTGGAGAAATAGTAACAGCAATTAGAGAAGAAGTAAAAGATGTATTGGAAAAAAATTCTTTGTTTAGAAAGTGTCATATATGAAGATGTATTGCATTATGTAAAAGATCAATATAATAGTACTATAGTAAAAACCATTTAAAAACGAATCCAGATATAAAAGCATTAGTTACCCCAAAAAGGTAAGTGGTATGCTCTGTTTTTTTAGATGTAGAATATAATAAACTGCAAAAAGATAGTCTTGTAGATTCGAAGGTTAAAAATATTAATTTAAAAACATATATCTAGTAAAAATTTCTGCTATTACAGATAATAGAAATATTTTTTTCCGGCATATCATATGAATAAAAAAACCATTGGATAAGTGTTGTTTTAGATAATAATATAGATATAGAATATGTAAAAGAATTAATTGAGCTAAGTTATAATTTTAGTAAATAATAAAATAAAAAAATCTAACCCTAAGTTATTTTAGGTTAGATTTTTTTATATTGTATAACGGCAAGTATAAGTAATATTACTTGTATAACTACAGTAGCATAAACAAATGGGAGAAAAAAATTCTCAAGGACCCCAGATATAATATAAAATATAAGGGTTACTATCATTAATATTCTAGAATTAGCGTTTTTTTAAATGAACAAATAATATTTAAAAATAACTGCTAATGAAAAAGCTGAAAAGATGTGGTAGCATAAAAGGCAAGTAGCATACCTAAACCAGAATGAGCATCTGTATTATTTAGCGAAAATATAAAAAAATATGATAAAAAGTGCCATATAAGCTAGTGATATAATTAGAGAAGTTCTAGAAAGAATTAGTGATGTTTCCCTTTTATTCATATTAAATCCATCCTTTCTCAGTTGCTTTTTTAACAGCTTCAGTCCTATTTTTACAATTCAGTTTAGTTAGAATATTAGAGATATAATTTCTTGTTGTACCTTCTGATAAAAATAATTCTGCTGCTATCTCTTTATTAGATAATCCATGTTTAACTTTTTTTAGTAACAAAGTTTCTTGTTTAGATAGTGGATTATGATTCATAAAGATATTCTCCATAAGTTCTGGTGAATATTCTTTATGCCCAGCTAAAATATTTTCAATTGTGTTCATAAGTTCTTCTATCGAACGGTCTTTTAATACGTATGCATCAATATTACTTTTAATCGCACGTTCAAAATAACCAATTCTTTTAAACGTAGTAACTATAACAACTTTTGTATCAATATTTTTTTCTCTTATAAATTCTAATGTATCTAAACCAGTGGCTTCTGGCATTTCTATATCCAAGATAGCGACATCGATACTATGTTTTAATATTAAATCCATTGCAATTTTACCGTTTTTCAGCTTGAAGACTTCATCAACTTTTTTTCTTCCATCAAAAGGAGCTTAGCCATTGCATCTCTTAACATGCTTTTGGTCTTCAGCGATAAGTAATTTTCATAAATACGACTCCTTATCAATTTTTTTATTATTGTAATTTTTATAGTAGTGGGCTTTTTTTAGAAGAAATAATGTTTACTTTACCATTAACAGCTTTTTAAAACGTTCTTTTATTGATTTTTAATTCTTCACCATTTATTTTTTTCAAAACCACAACCATTATCAGAGAAAAGTAAAGAATATTGTTCTTTATCTTCATTAATAATTATATCACATTCTGTAGCATTACTATGTTTGATAACATTATTAGCCAATTCTTTTTAATATCATAGTAAGAGTCCATTCTTGTACAGTAGTAGGCTTTACTAAAGATATTGTTTTTTTAACATTTATTTGTATATTACTCATATGCCATAATATCTTGAATTATATGCAGTTCTTCATCGACACTACGCTGTTTTAGTTTATTAATTATTGCACGAGTATTATTCATAGATTCTCTACTGATTTTGCTGATTTCACTAAGCTCTTGTTTTGCGGCTTCAATATTATTTTTTTCTAAATATTTTTCTAGCTAGTTCCGCCTTTTAATTTTCAGCATAACAAAGGTATGGCCCGATACTATCGTGAAGATCTTGACCAATTCTATTGCGTTCATTTTCAGCAAGCAAGATATTAATATGTTCATTACGTTTGTTACGTTCTTCTGTTAATATACTTTTTTCATAATTATGTTTTTGAAAAAAATATGAGGCTAGACAAAGAAAATAGAAGAAAAACATAATAACTTTATCTGCTATATTGTAAAGAGGTCAGTGACATATAAATCATTAGATAATTTATAGTTACTAAAAAAACTAATAGTTCTGTATGTAGTATAGTTATCATGGAAAACGCCAGACTACAAACTACTTAAGTAAAAAAAGTATATAGCATATTCATAGGATGGATAGTAATTGTCATATAAATCACATAATATACTAGATAACTCCACTGAGTAAAAAGATTATATATTTATTCTTTCGTATATAGAATTGCAATATAATCTATTATTGCAATAATTGTTAAAATATAAAATATATAAATGGATAGGTTCCAGTTATAGTATATATGAATGGGAAAAAAACGAAAAAAACTAGGGATATATAAAACTGTGAGTTTTCTTTTAATATTATGGCTAATATTTTTTTCATGTCTAACTCCTTTTGGTAAATTCTATTATAATAATATCATAAAGATAAAAGTGTGTGAATAAATAATCACACACCTTTAGTTTATTTAATTTCGATTTTACGCTTGATAATTAAAGTAAGAATAGTAAAAACCAATTCCGTATGCTAGTAAAATGCCAAGTGAAGTGAAAGAAAATACTTGTTCTTTTAAATATTTATTAACAAATTCTAATAAGTGATATGTTGGAGTTACTTTAGAAATATTTTGTAGCCATTCAGGGAAAAGATAAGTAGGCCACCATAATCCCCCAAGCATAGCCAGACCTAGATATAAGATATTAGCAAAAAGGCTTAATTTTTCAACTGATTTAATCAGACTTAGTAATACCCCAATTCCTAAAAATGTTATACAACCAACAACCATTAAAACACCAGCCATAATCCATTCGCGAGCACTCATATTTACATCTCGTAAGAAGTGACCAACAACGAATACTACAATTACAGCTGTAATAAAAGTAAAAATAATACGAATAAAACGTGCAATATAGTACTCAGATAATTTTATCGGTGAATTATTTATTAGATGTAGATAGTTATTTGTTTCATCTTCACGAATTGACAATGGTAGTGAAAATAATGCAAAGCTAATGCTACTAAATGCAGTCATAGAAATTAGCATATCTTTTATAACACGTGTTTGTATTTCAGCATTATCAAATTGTTGCATTCCAGAGAATAGAACAAAGAAGATAACAGGAAAACCTAATCCCATAGCAAAATTCGAAAGTGCTCTTTTTGTAAATATAAATTCCATTTTTAATAATGTAGTAAGATTTTTCATGTTTTTTTACCCCTTAGTTTTCTTTCGTTGTAGCAAAAACGCTATCTAGTAGAGTTCTGTTTTGAACCTCTAAATCTTTTAATGTACAACCGGCTGCTTGTAATAATGTCCAAATTTCTTCTGGTTTTTTTGTAAGGAAGTTGAAGCTATCATGTTTTACTTCCAAATTATAGACATTTTCATTATCTTTTAATACTTCAAGATATTGGAGAGGTAAAGTAAAGAATTTCTCTACTTCTTCAGCGCGCATAGCATGAGGAGTTGTATCACGAATTAACTCGCCTTTATGTAAAACCAATATTCTATCTGCGGTATGCTCTACTTCTTCTATGTAGTGAGAAGAATAAATAATAGTTAATCCATTGTTTTTTTAATTTGTTAACTATTTCCCAAAAACGAATACGAGTAGAAGTATCCATACCAGCCGTTGGTTCATCTAGGAAAATAATTTTTGGCTTCCCTATTAAAGTAAGTGCAAAAGAAAGTAATCTTCTTTGACCCACCAGATAATTTTGAAGCTAGTGTATCTTTTTGTTTATCATCAAATCTAAGTATGTTGTCAATTTCTTGATTAGTTAAGTGATCTGTATAAAGCTTTTGAACAAAACTTATTAGTTCATTGACTTTCAATCTTTCTGGAACAGCATTTTCTTGCGATAAAACATTAACATAGTTTTTTAATGTTCGATCAGTTGGTTTCAAATCATTAACTTTTATATCTCCTGAAGTTATGAACTTAGCACCAAGAAGACAATTCATAAGAGTAGTTTTACCAGCTCCATTAGGCCCGATAAGAGCTACACACTCGCCTTCTGATATATCAAATGAAACATCTTTTAAAATATATTTATCCTTTATGACTTTACTTATATTTTTTTGCAGTAATAATTTTTTTACTTATCATATTAAACCACCTCTTTTGTTGTTACTTATATTATATCGAGAAATAAATAATTTATTTAGTAAGCTCTGTCATATAGGAATATGACAAATGTCATAAATAAAAAAACCGATGACTTTTAGATAGTCGCCAGTTTGCGACTTTATTTTTAAGTCTTCTATATTTAAATAATTAGTACGGGGTTTATTTATTAGAGAAAAAAATAATTTTTTCTGAAACCTTTTGAGACAGGTAAGGGATAGACATTTTTGAAAAAAATGAAATATTTAGTGCTGAAAAATTTTTTTATTGGTAAAACATTCAAGTAAGATGTCGGTCTACTAGCTCCATACATTAGCCCAGGACGGACTATAAGATAATTTAATGATGAAGACTTAACGAATTCTTCAGCTTGCTTTTTACTATTGAAGTAATCTTTAAATCCACCATTTGCAGAGATGTAAACTAGTTTGTTAATGTTGAACTTGGAACAAAGTTTAATAGACTTTTGTTACACTTTTGAGTGTTTAGTTTTTTTGTACATATTTTTTTGTTCTTTATAGTACCTACTAAATGAATAACGACATCGAACTTTTTCTTCTATATTAATTTCTTCTATATTAAAGATATCTGCTTGAATCCAGTTAATATGATTTAATTCTTTGTTTTTTTATTTTTATGTCTAGATAAATAACTAATGTTTATGTTATTCTTTAGGGCTTCTTTAAGTAAAGATTCACCCTAAAAAGCCATTTCCCAATAAGAAGAATATTCATATTTCACCTCATATATTAACTATAATTGAGTTTATTTGTGTAAAATAATATCATAAATGAATTTTTAAAGTAAATATATTTAAACAAATTATGAAAAATGATATAATAAAGACAATTTATAAAGGAAGGAGAAATTTTTATGAAAATAGGTTTAGTTTTTAGAAGGTGGCGCGATGCGTGGATTATTTACCGCTGGGGTGCTTGATATCTTTTTAGATAATAATGTAGAAGTAACAGATGTAGTAGGGGTTTCAGCAGGAACATTATTTGGAGTTAATTACGTCTCGAAACAAAGAGGGCGCGCTTTGCGTTATAATTTGAAATATATAAATGATAAACGCTATATGAATGTAAAGAGTTGGTTAAAGAACAGGGAAATTTAATAAATAAAGATTTTACATATTATAAATTGCCATTTCAACTTGATGTTTTTTGATAATAAAACTTTTAAAGAATCACCTATAAACTTTTTTTGCAACGGTGACTAATATAGAAACAGGAGAAGCAGAATTTATAAAAAAATAGAAGATGCTTATAAGCAAATGGAAACTTTACGTGCTACTTCATGTTACCATTTATCTCAGAGATAATAGAAGTAGGAGATAAGAAATATTTAGATGGTGGTATTACGAATAGTATCCCCGTTGATTTTTTTGAAAAGCAAGATTTTGACAAGGTAATAGTTATTTTAACACGCCCAATAACATATAGAAAAAGAAAAAAACAACGGGTATTCAATACAAAAATGTTTTTATAAAAAAAATACCCAAAAATTAGTAGAAAAAAACTAGAGAATAGATACAAAGAATATAATGATACAGTTGATAAAAATAGTTGAATTGGAGAAAGAAGGAAAAACTGTTTGTAATTAGGCCGAGTGAAAATATTACAATCAAGCGTCTAGAAAAAGACGTAGAAAAGTTACAAAAAGTTTATGATTTAGGGTTGAAAGATGGGAACAATATTATAGAAGATTTAAAAACAATATTTAGAGAAGTAGTAAGGATGATAAATATGGATATAGAACATAATAAAATAAACGCAGATAATTATAAAAAGAAAGATATAGAAGAATTAAGAAAACTATTATCACCAATAGAATATTCTGTAACTATGGAAGATGGGAACAGAAAAGTCCTTATACAGGAAAATACTGGGATAGTTTTGAAGAGGGAATATATGTAGATATAACGACAGGAGAACCATTATTCTCGTCAAAAGATAAGTTTAAATCTAATTGTGGCTGGCCGAGCTTTGCCAAGCCAATAGAAAAAGAGGTAACGCAATACTACAAGGATACCTCTCATCTTATGGAAAGAATTGAGGTAAGAAGTAGAGTGGGTGATTCTCATTTGGGGCATGTTTTTCCAGATGGTCCAGAAGAATTAGGTGGATTAAGATATTGTATAAATAGCGCTGCATTAAAATTTATAAAAAAAGAGGATATGGAAAAAGAAGGATATGGTTATTTATTAAATATTTTTTTAAATAATACTAGATAAATAGTAAAACAGGAGATAATTGACAATTACTATCAATTATCTTCTGTTTCAAATAGTTTTTAGTGTCAAAAATTTAATGTAATATAATAAATGTGTTATATACGATATCATAAAAAAATAACAACAGTATGATAACAGTTTTTATTTATTTATTAAAAAAATACTTAAAAAAATCAAAAACAGTTGATGTAAGAGTTTTTCATCTTACTTGCAAAAAGAATTTGCAATAATTCCAACTAATATTTTACTATATATAGGCTAATTTATTTTTAAATAAATATAAAGTGTATTAGTACTAATGTTCACAAAATGTACACATTTTAACATAGAATAGTGTTGTAACAGAAAATAGTGTTAAGGTACACTAAAAGTGTAACAAATAGTTTAATTAATAAATTTATTTTTCACACTATATTATAAAAATTTAAGGAGTGACATAAATATGACAACAGTTGCAGAAAAAAAAGCATTCGTTGGTGGAAAATGGCAAACAGAAGTGGATTTAGTAGATTTTATCAAATCTAACTACACAGAGTACAGAGGGGATTCTTCGTTCTTAGCTGGACCTACTGAAAACACTAAAGTTTTAGTAGAAAAATTCAATGAGTTAATGCGTCAAGAACGTTTAGCTGGTGGAACATTAGATATGGATACTAGTATTCCTTCAACTATTCTTTCACACGGAGTAGGATACATCGATAAAGATCGTGAAAAAATCGTTGGATTACAAACTGACAAACCATTAAAACGTGCTTTAATGACTTTTGGTGGTATTAACATGGCTGTAAACAGCTGTAAAGCATACGGATATGAAGTAGATGAAGAAGTTATCAAAATCTTCACTGACTACCGTAAAACTCACAACCAAGGTGTATTCGATGCATATACTCCAGAAATGCGTTTAGTAAGAAAATCTGGTGTTATCACTGGACTTCCTGATGCATACGGACGTGGACGTATCATCGGTGACTACCGTCGTGTAGCTTTATATGGGGTAGATCAACTTATCGCTTGGAAAAAAGAAGATTTAGCTAAAATCGGAGCTGACGGAGTTATGACTGAACACGTTATTCGTGATCGTGAAGAAGTTAGCGAACAAATCCGTGCTTTAGGTGAATTAAAAGAAATGGCAAAAATCTACGGATTCGACATTTCAGGACCAGCTACAAACGCTAAAGAAGCTGTACAATGGTTATACTTTCGGATACTTAGCAGCTATCAAACAACAAAACGGTGCTGCGATGTCTATCGGTAACATTGCTACATTCTTAGATATTTATATCGAAAGAGATTTACAAGATGGAACAATTACTGAGTCTGAAGCTCAAGAATTAATCGACCACTTAGTATTAAAATTACGTTGCGTTAAATTCGCTCGTACTCCAGACTACAACCAATTATTCTCAGGAGACCCAATCTGGGCTACATTAATTGTTGGTGAAATGTTAGATGCAGAAAGATCATTAGTTACAAAAACTGACTTCCGTTTCATCCACACATTAGACAACATGGGTAACTCTCCAGAGCCAAACTTAACTATCCTTTGGTCTACTAAATTACCAACAGGATTCAAAGAGTACTGTTCAGAATCTTCAATCAACCACAGTGCTATCCAATACGAAAGTGATGAATTATTAGCAGACTTTCTTAGGAACTTGTGACAAATCTATCGCTTGTTGTGTAAGTGGTATGACTACTGGTAAAGATATGCAATTCTTTGGAGCTCGTGCTAACTTAGCTAAAGCTTTACTATACACAATCAACGGTGGACGCGATGAATTATCAGGTGTTCAAGTTGGACCAAAAACTGAGCCAATCCGTGGCGTATTAAACTACGATGAAGTATGGGCTAAATTCGATGTATTCATGGAATGGTTATGCAAACTATACATCAATACATTAAACGTAATTCACTACATGCATGATAAATACTCATATGAAAGTTTAGAAATGGCATTACACGATACTAAAGTTAGAAGATTTATGGCAACAGGTATCGCTGGATTCTCAGTAGCAGTTGACAGCTTATCAGCTATTAAATATGCTAAAGTTACTCCAATCGAAGATGAAACTGGATTAGCAGTAGATTACAAAATTGAAGGTGAATTCCCAACATTTGGTAACAACGATGACCGCGCAGACGAAATCGCTGTTGAGTTACTAAAAGTGTTCATGACTAAACTTAAAAAACATGAAACTTACCGTGCAGATGAAACTACAACTTCTATCTTAACTATTACTTCAAACGTAGTATACGGTAAGAAAACTGGTAACACTCCAGATGGACGTCGCGCAGGAGAACCATTCTCTCCAGGTGCTAACCCAATGAACGGACGTGACCAAAGTGGAGCATTAGCTTGCTTAAGCTCAGTAGCTAAATTACCATACGAATACAGCCGTGATGGAATCAGCTTAACTGCAGCATTCACACCAAGCTCATTAGGTAAAACTAAACAAGACCAAATCAAAAACTTAACAGCAATGATGGATGGATACTTCAAACAAGGTGGATACCACTTAAATACTAACGTATTTAACAAAGAAACTTTACTTAAAGTTATCGAATCTCCAGAAGATTATCCAAACTTCACAATTCGTGTATCAGGATACGCTGTACGTCTAATCAGTTTAACTCCAGAACAACAACGTGACGTATTAAGCCGTACAATGCACCAATTCATGTAATATAATAATTAAACAAAAAGGAGGGGGCTTTTAGTCCCCACTTTTTTATTGTAAAATATTGTAAAAGTATTTACACAAAGTTATAGAATACGTTATAATAAGTATATAGAAAACAGTAAAGGAGGGGGCAAATTATGAAACTATCTAATTTAGCACCTGTTGAGGATACAAATGAACTAACTGCAAATGTTCACTCTGTAGAATCATTTGGTAACGTAGATGGACCAGGAATAAGATATGTAGTTTTCTTTCAAGGGTGTATGTTAAGATGCAAATATTGTCACAATCCTGATACTTGGAAGATGAATAATCCTGATGCTAAAGTCGTTACAGTAAGTCAATTAACTAAGGAAATAGTTAAGTATAGAAATTTCTTTGAAGCTAGCGAAGGTGGAGGAGTTACAGTAAGTGGGGGAGAATCTCTTCTACAATTAGATTTTGTTCTTGAATTATTTAGACAATTAAAAGCACTAGATATTAATACTTGTGTTGATACATGTGGTGGTTTCTATGTGAATACTCCTACTATGAACGAAAAAATATTAGAGTTAATCTCATTAACAGATTTATTCTTAATGGATTTAAAACATATCGACGATGAGCAACACATTAAACTTACAAAAAGAACAAATAAAAATATTCTACAATTTGCAAGATTTTTAAGCGATAATGGAGCAAAAAAATGTGGATAAGACATGTTCTTGTTCCAAAATGGACGGATGATGACTATTATTTACAAAAACTTCGTGAGTTTATTGATACACTTGATGGAGTTGAGAGAGTTGAAGTTTTACCATATCATGATATGGCTAAATTCAAATATAAAGAATTAGGACTTGAATACGAATTAAATGATATCAATCCACCAACAAAAGATAGAATAAAAAAATGCTATAAAAAAATATTAGGTGCACGAGACGATGTTAATTAAATATAAGCTCAAATGACAGTTTTTCATTTATCATTTGGGCTTGTTTTTTTAAAAATATTATGCTGTTAAGCTCAGATTATATTCTGAATTTAACAGCATAAGTTATTTGTTTAGCAATTACTATTTAGTTCCTTCTAACATAGATTTTAGATATGCTTCTACATCTTTATTACTTGATTTAACATTGTATTCTTCAAATAATTTTTTAAGTGCTTTACTTACTACAGTAGAATCTTTTTTAACAGCTTCTTCTGCTGCTTTTTCAGCAAGTGTTGCTTTCATTTCATCGAAAGTAGCGTCTTTTTCATCTAATACTTTAATGATGTGGTATCCGAATGAAGTTTTTACAACGTCAGATACTTTATCTTTAGTAAGTGCATATGCAGCTTCTTTAAACTCTTTAACGAATGAATTATCTTCTTTAGAAGACCAACCTAGATCTCCACCATTAGAAGCATTAGCAGTATCATTAGAGTTTTCTTTTGCTAGAGTAGCAAAATCTTCTCCATCCTTAATTTTTTTATGTAGTTCTTCAGCTTTTTTCTTAGCATCTTCATCACTTAATCCATTAGGATTAGAGTTACTTTTAACACTTATAAGAATGTGCGCTAAATGGTATTGGTGCTTATTTTTTTCGTAGTTTTCTTTTAATTTATCTTCGTTAGTTCCAGTATAGTCATTTATTAAAAGAGTTTGAGCAGCTTTAACTTTAAGTCCGTCTTTATATTTATCTAAAGTAAATCCTTGTTGTTTTAAAAGTTGTTCAAATTTTTTTTTGCCACCATATTGTGTTTGAGCTTTTTGAAGTTGCTCTTCAATAGCTTTTTCATCAATTTTTCCTTTATATTTATCTAAAAGAACTTTTTGAATCATCATACTAGTAGCTGTTTTAGAAAGTTGGCTAGCTCCTATGCTTTCTACGATATCCTTTTCTGTTACATCTCCTGCTTTACTAGAGATATATTTTGTACCTCCAGAGCATCCTGCTAATCCTATAACCGATACACTAAGTGCTACAGGTAAAATAGCTTTTTTAAACTTGTTCATTAATTATTATCCTCCTAATTGTAACTATGTATAAATATACCATATTTTTTTATTATAAAACAACTAAAGAATAGGCGAAATAAGTCGTGCAAAAGCTTCTTTAATTCTAATTATTAAACTACGTTGCTGATATTTAGAATAAGATACTAAAGTTGACTTTTTGACATCTTCTAAAAAAATATTTTTCTAAATGCTTTTGTAGTTTTGTAATCATACATAAAGGCATTTAACTCGAAATTTCAATTTAAAGCTTCTATAGTCAAAATTTGCACTACCTAAACTTGTAACTTCATCATCAATAATAATCATTTTTGTATGGATAAAACCATTCTCGTATATATATGTTTTCGCCCCTAGAGAAGCAAGTTCTCCAATAAATGAATAAGTAGCCCAATATACAAACATATGGTCAGGTTTATTAGGTACCATTATTCTAACATCAATCCCTGAAAGGATAGCCATCTTTAAAGCATCCATGACACTTTCATCGGGGATAAAGTATGGGGATTGAATATAGATATATTTCTTTGCACGAGAAATCATATGTAAATAACCATACTTTATTTTTTCAAGTTTACTATCAGGTCCACTAGCAACCATCTGAATTGGAAGGTAATTATCAACAGGGATAGCAGTGTGCTCTTCCTCTAGTTTGATTTGTTCAGTTTTTTTAGAAGATTGAGAGTTCCAATCGTCAATAAAACGAAATTCTAAAGAAACAACTGCTTCTCCTTCGATACGAAGATGCGTATCACGCCAATAACCAAATTTTTTATCTAACCCTAGGTATTCATCACCAACATTAAAACCTCCGGTATAAGCAATCTCTCCATCAATAACCACTATCTTTCTATGATTTCCTGTAGTTCATACGAAAATTTATAAGTGGTAGCTTAGATTTGAAAAAACTTTTTATTTTTGCATTGTTTTTTGTTAATTTTCCTAGTGAGGAGATACTTAATTTCCTTGAGCCTATGTCATCATACAAGATATATACTTTTACACCTTCTTTAAGTTTTTTGTTCAAGTAAATTAAATAATTGTTTTTCCGATACCATCTTTTTAAGAATATAGTATTGAATATAGATATAATCTTTTGCTTTTTTTATATCTTCGAATAATAATTCAAATTTTTTTCTTTTCCATCTGTAATAATTTTGATTTTATTTTTTTAGATAAGAAAGCTTTTATCTGTTTCGTAATTTAACTCTATTAAATTTCTATACTTATAAATAATTTGTTCTTCCTTTGAAATTTCGTATGGAGTAGCTTGTTTTTAATAAACTTTCTTGATACGAAAATTTTTTTCTTCATCAGAAAAAAAGGGAAGATTTTTTTCTCTATAAATAGGTCTTCCTAGCATTAAATAAAGGATAAAAACCTAAATAAGGTATTAAGAATAAAACTAAAAATCCAAGCCCAAGAAGAACGGGTAGTTTGATATTCTAAAAAAACTATAGAGAATGCTAGTAATGTATTTATAATTAGAAAATATTGTTAACAAGATATCAACATCTAAACGAATATCGCTAAATAATGTTGTCATATAATCTAAAAATATATGTAAAATTTATATTGAAAATATTTAAATTTGTATAATTCATAATATAACACTCCTAGTTAAATACTACCTTAAAACACATAAAAAGTCCAGATAATAATTATATAGATAATATAAAAGATTATATAATTGTTAAAAAAATATATCAAAAAAATTATAAAAAGATACATTGAAAAATAAGGAGATATTAAAAAAACTTTTTAGTAATTTTGTATTATGAGTTGAATTTTTGCCGATTTATATTATAATGGAATAGAGAAGAAAAAGGAGAATATCATGCCTAATAATATTTTAGAAGAATTAAAAAAACTAAATTTGAAGATTTTTGCGAGTGAACTAGAAAAATATTGAACCTGAAAAGGTTGATTTAACTCAAATTGACAGATTAATTGCTTTTAGTAGAAGAATTAGATAACGAAATTAAAACTATAAAATAAAAAAATTATAAGCTGAGGTAGGAGTAGTTTACTTCTCTTCAGCTTATCTTTATGAAGAGGTTAAAATGAAAAAGAAAAAAATAGTGGTAAAAAAATTAAATGTTCTTTTAACGATTAAAAAAATTGGTATTAATGGTGAAGGAATAGGTTATTACAAAAAGAAAAATTACATTTGTAAAAGGTGCTCTTCCAGATGAGGTAATTGTCTGTGAAATTATCGAAGAAACGCCAAAAATACATTATAGGAAAATTAGTTAAAGTAAAAGAGTCGAGTCCATATAGAGTAGCGGTAAAAAAAGAATATGCAGAAAGTGGAGCATATGGGTTAGCTCATGTTAGTTACGAAAAACAACTAGAGTATAAACGTAATATTTTATTAGATGCTTTTGATAAGTATTATAAATTACCAAAACCAGATAAATTGGTTCTAAAAAAACTTTAGCATCGCCTCTGATAGAACATTATCGTAATAAAAATCAGTTTCCTCTTGCTGTTCGTAATGGCCGTGTAATTGCGGGCTTGTATAAAGAAGGAAGTAATGATCTTGTAGAAATAAATGAGGATGTTGCACTACATGAAAAATGGTAATAAGATTACTAATCTTGCTAAAAAAATGTTTAGGAAAATATAAAGTAGAAATTTCTACAAATAAAAAGACTTATGGCGTAAAATATATTTCAACTCGCACTTCATTTTATAATGGAGATGTTCAGCTAACATTTGTAGCTAATACGGATAAAATTAAAAATTTAGATAAAGTTGTTAATGAGATTAAACGTGAAGCTATAGTTAAGAGTATAGTGCTGAATGTAACGAATGATAACGATCATCTTGTGATGGGTAGTGAAAACATAACTTTATATGGTTCGGATTATATTGTTGAAAAAATTGGTGATACTAAATATGAATTATCAGCTAAATCATTTTTCCAACTTAATCCAGGAGCGACAAAAAAACTTTATGATAAAGTTGTAGAATTTGCTGATTTGAGAGAAACGAATATAGTTCTTGATGCTTTTTGCGGTGTGGGGACAATTGGCCAATATGTGAGTCGTAAATGTCATGAAGTATATGGTGTAGATATAGTAGAAGATGCTATAAAAGATGCAAATAATAATGTTAAGTTAAATAATTTAACTAATTGTACATATATAGCAGGTGATGCTAACAAAATTGTACCTCGTTGGAAGAAAAAAGGAATTAATTTTGATGTTGCAATAGTTGATCCACCAAGAACAGGTTTAGGTCATTTAGCAAAGAATTTATTAGATGTAGATGCGAAGAAAATAGTTTATGTTAGTTGTAACCCATCAACATTGGCTAGAGATTTAAAAGTACTTACTAGAAAATACAAAATTAGACGTATTCAACCAATAGATATGTTCCCTGGAACAGCGGCTGTAGAGGCGGTAGTAGAGTTAATTAGGAAAGTAATATCTAGGCTTAGTGGGAGGGAGAAACCAATGAAAAAGATAAAGATGTCAGTGTTAGGAATAGGTCCAGTTTATGTATTGAGTTGTTTAATTATAACAGTTTTATCAATATATCTATCTGAAAAAAAGGAAGTCTAAATTTTGGGGAAAATTAGCGAATTGGGATTGATGTGTATATTATCTATTTTTAATTAGGTGTGATATTATGGATACAAGCTGTATTTTTCACAAAAAAATGGTAAAGGCAATAAAAGATAATATTCTTTTTGACTAAAGGAGTTTATGCTGTCTGTAGGGAATCTAATATATTCTATATTTTTTTCTTTGTTTTTCACAGAAATGTTATTGATAGAAGCAATCTTTGTACTTCTCAATATTATATTGACTTTCCATATGACAATTTCTTTAAAACTTTACAGAAGAAAAGTGGCTTAAAAGAGTTTTTGGTTAAGAGTATATTGTACTTGTAGTGAATAGAATCTTTTCATGTGTTTCTTTAGAAGTAATGTATGATATAGAGGGATGAATAATTTTGAATAAAAGAGTTTGAACAATTAAAAAAAGATATAATGTTAGATGTTGATAATAAAAGTATATTCGGATAAAGGGATTGAACCATTATTTTTCTGCACCTAGAACAGCTAAAAATATTGATAATAGGTCAAGCACCAGGAATAAAAGCACAGGAAAGTAGAAATATTTTTTAATGATAAAAGTGGAGTGAAAATTAAGAGAGTGGATGGGAATTGATAATGAAATTATTTTTATAATTCTGGCTTGATTGGAGTTGTTCCTATGGATTTTTATTACCCTGGGAAAGGAAAAAGTGGGGATTTGCCACCAAGAAAAAAATTTTGCATCTAAATGGCATCCTAGAGTGTTAGAGTTAATGCCTGATATTAAACTTATTATTTTAGTAGGAAAAGTATGCTCAGGATTACTACTTAAAAGATAAAAAAAGAAAAAAATTTAACAGAAACTGTAAAAAAACTATAAAAATATCTACCAAAAGTACTTTCCGATAGTACATCCATCACCGCTGAATTTCCGATGGCACAATAAAAATCCTTGGTTTCTTGAAGAAGTAAAAGCCAGTGTTAAAGAAAATGGTAGAAGAATATTGCAAAGTATAAATATATAGGCAAGTATAATAGAAATATTATCTTGCCTCTTAAAAATATCTTTATTAAATATTAGGAAGAAGAAAATATTTTGATTAGAAACTTAATAAGTGAGGTTAATATGTTTTTTTCGTTTATTAAGTTATTTAGAAATTGAGTATATTATTGTCTTTTGTCTTCGTATTTTTTTAAACTGAGTTCTATAGTTAAATATTTGACATTTCTATTAATATAATATATACTGATAATAGTTTAAATAATATATCTTTAATGTGATCCAGAGAGGTCAGCAAAGATTAGTTTTTATTGGAATGAATATACCTAGTTTAAACATGCTGTCCTGCTCTTATGAGTAGGTTATTTTTTTGAGGTGAAGTATGAAAAAAAGAGTTCTTTTTGATGAAGTAATGATTTCAAGAATGATTACAAGAATTGCTAATGAAATTATTGAGCAAAAATAAATTAGAAGAAATAGTTTTAGTAGGAATTCAAACAAGAGGAATTTATATTGCTAAAAGATTAAAACAAAAGATTGGTGAGATTGAAAATATTAATATTCCAGTTGAAAGTTTAGATATTAAGTTTTATCGTGATGATCTTGAAAAGCAAAAGTTTTGAGCCTGAAATTACAACACCGAAAGTTTAAACTAGATTTGAATAAAAAAAGTTGTTATTATTGTTGATGATGTACTATACACTGGAAGAACTGTACGTGCTGCTATTGATGCAATTATGGATGTTAGCCGTCCTAAAGCTATTCGTCTTGCAATATTAGTTGATCGTGGTCATCGTGAACTTCCGATTCGTGCAGATCATATTGGAAAAAATATCCCAACTTCGAAAAAAAAGAGAATGTTAAAGTTTATCTTAAAGAAGTTGATAAAAGTGAAGAAATATTATTAATTTAAATATAAGTCTTTTTAAGCTAGTCCAGAGAGGCTAACAAGGGATTGAATTTAAAGTGTATACTAGAATAGTATAGCTGTATTTAGATATAACTAAGTTTTAGTGTATCTATTACTAGAATTTAAATTTAAGTTGATTATGAAATCATGCCTTGTTGTCTTTGGACGCAAGGTATTTTTTTATTAAAAAAATGGAGGAACACTATGAAGAACATAGTAAAAATGTCAGACTTAACAAATGAAGAGGTGTACGAACTTATAACTCGTGCTTTAGAACTTAAGAATGGAGCTAAGGTAGAAGCTAGAGAAGACCTTTTTGTAGCGAATTTATTCTTTGAAAATTCAACACGTACAAAACACAGTTTTGAGGTTGCAGAGCATAAACATAGACTTAATGTTATAAACTTTGATGCAGCAACATCATCAGTTAATAAAGGAGAAACACTTTATGATACTTGTAAAACATTGGAGATGTTAGGCTGCAATATGCTGGTTATTCGTCATAGCCAAGATGCATATTACAATGAATTATCAAACCTAAATATACCAATTTTAAGCGGTGGTGATGGAAGTGGAGAACATCCAAGCCAGTGTCTACTTGACCTAATGACAATGTACGAAAAGTTTGGAACATTTGAAAATCTGAATATTATAATTGCTGGTGATATTAAGAATTCTCGTGTCGCAAGAAGTAATTATAATATGTTGACAAGATTAGGAGCTAAAGTTAAATTTGTATGTCCAGATATCTTCAAAGATGAAACTTTAGGAGATGTAGTTGATTTTGATGAGATTATCGATAAAGTAGATGTCTGTATGTTACTGCGCGTTCAACATGAAAGGCATGATTCAAAAATGGGGCTTTCAAAAGAGGAATATCATAATAATTATGGCTTAACAAAAGAACGCTATAATAAATTGAAAGAAAGTGCAATAGTAATGCATCCTGCACCAGTTAATCGTGGAATGGAAATTGATACTGAGTTAGTTGAAGCACCTAAATCTGTAATCTTTGAACAGATGAAAAATGGTATGTTTATGCGCCAAGCAATGATTGAAAAAAATAATAAAAGATAATAATTTATAAGAAGGAGAAAAGATATGCTACTTTTAAAAAATGGTAAAATTTTAGAAAAATGGGGTTCTAGTTAGTAAGGATATTTTTGATTGATGATAAAAAAATCGTGAAAATTGATAAAAAAATATCCAAGAAAAATGTTGAGAAAGTTTTAGATTTAGAAGGAAAGTTTGTTTCTCCTGGTTTTATAGATGTTCATGTTCACTGGAGAGAACCAGGATTTGAATATAAAGAAAATATTTACCATGCATCTCGTGCAGCAGCTCGTGGTGGATTTACTACAGCTATGCCAATGCCAAACTTAGATCCAGTGCCAGATAACTATGAAAACCTAAAAATTCAACTTGATATTATCGAACGAGATAGTGTTATACGTGCCATTCCATATGGTGCAATAACAAAAGGTGAACTAGGAAAGGATTACGCTGAGTTTGAGGAATTAGTAGACTATGTTTTTGCATTTAGTGATGATGGTCGTGGTGTTCAAGACGCTAATATGATGTACGAATCAATGATGGTTGCTGCGAAGTTAAACAAAGCTATCGTTGCACACTGTGAAGATAATTCACTAATTCGTGGGGGATGTATGCACTGTGGTCGCCGTAGTCGTGAGCTTGATCTTCCGGGTATACCATCAGTTTGTGAAAGTGTTCAAATTGCACGTGATGTGTTACTAGCAGAAGCAGCAGATTGTCATTATCATGTGTGCCACGTATCAACAAAAGAATCAGTACGTGTTGTAAGAGAAGCAAAAGCAGCAGGAATAAAAGTCACATGTGAAGTTTGTCCTCACCATCTTATAAGTGATGAAATGGATATTCCAGAAGATAATGGAATGTGGAAAATGAATCCACCTTTACGCGCGCGAGAAGATAGAAATGCTTTAATAGCAGGATTATTAGATGGTACAATTGATGTTATTGCTACAGACCATGCACCACACGCAACACATGAAAAAGATTTAACAATGCGTAAAGCAGCTTTTGGTATTGTTGGTAGTGAAACAGCGTTTAGTCAACTTTATACAAAATTTGTAAAAACTGGTGTATTCTCACTAGATTTATTAGTGAAATTAATGACTGAAAAAGTAGCAGATACATTTGGATTACCTTATGGTCGCCTAGAAGAAAATGGATATGCAGATTTAGTAGTAATTGATTTAGAAAAATCATTAAAAATTGATCCAGAAAAATTCTTATCAAAAGGGCGTAATACACCATATGTAGGTGAAGAAATTTACGGAATACCAGTTTTAACACTAAGCGAAGGGTAAAGTAGCTTATAAAGATTCAGAAGTATTTGATATATAAGATATAAAATTTAATAATATGAAAAACTAAGAAAGTGAGAAAAGCTATGTACAGTTACGATAGACAGCTAATATTAGAAGATGGAACGGTTTATAAAGGCTATGGTTTTGGTGCGAATAAAGCTATGGCAGGAGAGGTAGTATTTAATACAGGAATGACAGGATACCAAGAAACATTATCAGATCCATCATACAACGGTCAAATAGTTACGTTTACGTATCCTTTAATCGGAAATTATGGAATAAATAGAGATGACTTTGAAACAATTAATCCAAGCATTAAAGGTTTAGTTGTTCGTGAAGTTTGTAAAGCCATCAAACTTTAGAACAGAATATAGTTTAGATGAGGTTTTAAAGGAATTAGATATACCGGGAATTTCAGGAATCGACACACGTAGTTTAACTAGAAAGATAAGAGAACACGGTACGATTAAAGGGATAATTACAGATCTTTGTATGGATCCAACAGAAGAATTGGAAAAATTAAGAGATACTAATTTACCAACAAATCAAATTGAACAAGTTTCAACACCTAAAGCATTTTTATCATCAGGTAGCGGGTATAGAGTTGTATTAGTAGATCTTGGGATGAAATCAGGTATTTTAAGAGAATTAAATGAACGCAACTGTGATATCGTAGTAGTACCTCATAACGTAACTGCTGCAGAAATTTTCAGATTAAATCCAGATGGAATAATGCTAAGTAATGGACCTGGAGATCCAACAGATGTTCCAGAAACTATTGAAATGCTTAAAGAAGTTATGCCAAAGATTCCAATTTTTGGAATTTGCATGGGACATCAACTTATATCGCTTGCGTCTGGTGCAAAAACTTATAAATTAAAATTTGGGCACCGTGGAGCTAATCATCCGGTTAAAAATTTACTTACAGGTAAAGTTGATATAACATCACAAAACCATGGATATAGTGTTGATATTGACTCATTAAAAGATACAGAATTAGAACTTACACATCTTTCAGTAAATGATAAAACATGTGAAGGTGTTCGTCATAAAAAATATCCAGTATTTTCAGTACAATACCATCCTGAAGCATCACCAGGACCACACGACCCTAACTACTTATTCGATCAATTTATCGATAATATGAGAGAATTCAAAGAAAGTAAAAAATAACATCAAAATTTTATAGTAAGAATCTAAAGTATCAATGCTAAATTAAGGAGAATAAAAATGCCAAAACGTAATGATATAAAAACTATTTTAGTAATAGGATCTGGACCGATTACAATCGGTCAAGCAGCAGAGTTTGACTATGCTGGGACACAAGCATGTCTTTCTTAAGAGAAGAAGGATACGAAGTTATTTTAGTGAACTCTAATCCAGCGACGATAATGACAGATAAAGAAATAGCAGACAAAGTTTATATGGAACCATTAACTTTGGAGTTTGTTAGTAAAATTATAAGAAAAGAGCGTCCTGATGCGCTGCTACCGACATTGGGAGGACAAGTAGGACTTAACCTTGCAGTAGAACTTCACAAAAGTGGTGTATTAGATAGATATGGAGTGGAATTATTAGGAACTAAACTTAGTTCGATAGAACAAGCGGAGGACCGTGAATTATTCAGAAATCTTATGAATGAACTTAATGAACCAGTTCCAGAATCTGCAATTATAACTACCGTAGAAGAAGCATATGATTTTGTCGCTGAGATTGGCTATCCAGTAATTGTTCGTCCAGCGTTTACGATGGGAGGAACTGGAGGAGGAATCTGCTATAACGAAAAAGATTTAGAAGAAATTGTTAGTAGCGGATTACATTATTCGCCAGTAACACAATGTTTATTAGAAAAATCTATAGCTGGATTTAAAGAAATTGAATATGAAGTAATGCGTGACTCAAATGACACTGCGATTGTAGTATGTAATATGGAAAATATAGATCCAGTTGGTATTCATACAGGGGATTCAGTTGTAGTAGCGCCATCTCAAACATTAACGGACAGAGAGTATCATATGTTGCGTGATGTGTCATTAAAGATTATTCGCGCATTAAAAATTGAAGGTGGATGTAATGTTCAGCTTGCACTTGATCCGGAATCATTCAAATATTATATTATCGAAGTAAATCCAAGGGTATCACGTTCATCAGCGCTAGCTTCAAAAGCTACAGGATATCCAATTGCTAAAATCGCAGCAAAAATTGCAGTTGGTTTAACATTAGATGAAATTATAAACCCAGTTACAAAAAATTCTTATGCATGTTTCGAGCCAACACTTGACTATGTTGTAAGTAAAATCCCACGTTTCCCGTTTGATAAGTTTGAAAATGCTGATCGAAAACTTGGAACTCAGATGAAAGCTACTGGGGAAGTTATGGCGATGGGTAGAACTTATGAAGAAAGTTTATTAAAAGCTATCCGTTCTCTTGAATACGGAGTTCATCATTTAGGATTACCTAATGGTGATGAGTTTACTTTAGAAGAAATTTTGGATAAAGTAAAACAAGCAGGTGATGAGAGATTATTCTTCATTGGAGAAGCGCTACGTCGTGGACAAAGCACAAAAGATATCCATGATATAACTAAAATAGACATGTTTTTCTTAGAAAAAATGCAAAATATTATCGATATCGAACATGATTTGAAAGATAATGTAGGTAATACAGATTTATTAGAATATGCTAAAAAATATGGTTTTTCTGACAAAGTAATTGCTCATCGTTGGAATACTACAGAAGATGAAATCTATACGCTACGTCAAGAAAAAAATATTACGCCAGTGTTCAAAATGGTAGATACCTGTGCAGCAGAATTCGTATCAGAAACACCATACTTCTATTCAAGTTATGAGCAAGAAGAAGAATCTATTGTTAGTGATAAAAAGAAAATTGTTGTTCTTGGGTCTGGCCAATTCGTATAGGTCAAGGGGTAGAGTTTGACTATGCAACAGTGCATGCTGTAATGGCGATTAAAGATGCAGGTTATGAAGCAATTATCGTTAACAATAACCCGGAGACTGTATCAACAGACTTTACAATTTCTGATAAACTTTACTTTGAACCATTAACAGAAGAAGATGTAATGGCAATAATTAACCATGAAAATCCAATTGGAGTTGTGGTTCAATTCGGTGGACAAACAGCAATTAATCTTGCTGCAAAATTAGAAAAACATGGTGTAAAAATATTAGGAACAGCGTTAGAAGAAATTGATAATGCGGAAGATCGTGATAAGTTCGAAGAATTATTACGCAAGCTTGAAATCCCACAACCATTAGGAAAAACGGCCTTTGATGTAGAAACAGCAGTTAAAAATGCTGAGGAAATCGGCTATCCAGTATTAGTAAGACCTTCTTACGTACTTGGTGGGCGTGCTATGGAAATTGTTTATGAAGAATCAGAATTACGTCGTTATATGAAAACAGCAGTTAAATTAAGCCCAGAACATCCCGTATTAACTGACCGTTACTTAGTAGGACGTGAAATTGAAGTTGATGCAATTAGCGATGGCGAAACAGTTATAATTCCAGGTATTATGGAACATATTGAACGAGCAGGGGTTCACTCTGGAGACTCAATAGCAGTTTACCCGCCGCAAACATTAACTCAAAATGAAAAGGATAAGCTTATAGAATATACTATTAAGTTGGCAAAAGGATTGAATATTGTCGGATTATTAAATATCCAGTATGTAATAAGCAAAGGTGAAGTATTTGTTCTTGAAGTAAATCCACGTAGTTCACGTACAGTACCATTCTTAAGTAAAATTACAGGAGTACCGATGGCTAAGCTTGCAGCTGGTGCAATTATAGGCGAAACACTTAAATCTAAAGGATATGAGACAGGGTTATTACCAGAAAGTACAAATGTTTATACGAAAGTTCCAGTATTTAGTTTCCAAAAACTTAAAGATGTTGATACAACACTTGGACCTGAGATGAAATCAACAGGAGAAGTAATGGGAAGTGACTCTACTTTAGAAAAATCTCTATATAAAGGGTTACTTGCAGCAGGTATTAAAATAAGCGATCAAGGAAATATTTTATTTACAATTAGTGATGATGATAAACAAGAAGCACTAAATATAGCTAAACGTTTTTCTGATATTGGCTATAACCTACTTGCTACAGAAGGAACAGCGAAGTTCCTAGCAGAAAATGGATTACGAGTAACTGCTGTTGGAAAAATTAATCAAAGCAAGTACAGCGTTTTAGATGCAATTTACAATGGAGATGTTGATGTAGTAGTTAATACAACATCAAAAGATAAAGATGTAACAAAAGATGGATTCAAGATTCGACGTGTTGCAAGTGAACAAGAAATTGTATGTCTAACATCACTTGATACAGCTGATGCGCTGCTAAAAGTATTAGAGTCAATCTCATTTAATATCTTACCACTATAGGAGTAAAAGTATGGATTATGTAAAAATCTTGAAATATGGCAATATAATTAATCTCACTTTTAATATTGAGCAGGATAAACCATTTGATATTGGTGAAAAAAATGAATGAGACTTTTGTGCAGATGCTTATATGAATGGATATAACTGGGAGGCATTTTTTTCAATTATTATCTTGTGAAAAACTATCCAGAAATATTAGAGGGATAGATTTTGATCCAGAAGCAGGAATGTTTACAGTGTACTATGATTATACACCAGAAAAACGAAATTAAAGCAGAAAAGTTCAAAGCAAATTATAATTGACTTAATTGAAAATGAAGAGAAAATTATATAAAGTTATAAAAGAAGAAGCTGCTAATATAGAATGGGATTAATAACTATAAAAAAATTTAATGAAAAGGGGAGAAAGTTAACTTGATAGATTTGATTTCTATAAAATCAATATTTAAAGTTATCTTCTCCTTTTTCATGAGAAGGAGTGTGTAGATGGATACTTATTTAACAACAGTAGTAAGTAACGAAAAAGATTGCTGATAAAGATATTTAGAATAGAATTACATGGCGACATAGTTTGTGAAATGAATACTCCAGGACAATTTCGTTAATATAAAAGTAAATAATGGTTATGAGTTTTTACTAAGAAGACCTATTTCAATTTGTGAAATTAATAAGGATAAGAACACCTTTGTGATGATTTATCGCGCGGATGGTGCAGGGACAATAAAGATTTCTGAGTTGAAGTCTGGAGATTTAGTAGATGTACTGGGACCCTTAGGGAAAGGATACGATATAAGTTCATTAGAAAAAGGTCAAACAGCACTTTTAGTAGGCGGAGGAATTGGCGTGCCTCCCTTATATGAACTTGCAAAGCAGTTCAGAAATGCAGGTATAAATACTATTCATATACTAGGTTTTAATAATAAAAAAGATGTTTTTTATGAAGAAAAATTCGCAGAATTAGGAACAACTTATGTAGCAACTGCTGATGGAAGTTATGGTGAATCAGGCTTTGTTACTAATGTTATTGAATATAAGAAAATTAAGTATGATAAGTATTATAGCTGTGGGCCACTTGCGATGCTAAAAGCACTAACTGACATGGATAAAGAGAAAATAGGCTATATTTCATTAGAAGAGAGAATGGCCTGTGGTGTTGGTGCCTGCTATGCTTGTGTTTGTGAAAAACAAGACGGAAGTATCTCGAGAGTTTGTTATGATGGACCAGTCTATGACTCGAAAGAAATAGCATTATAGGAGGAAATATGAGCGAGAGATTAAGAGTAAAGTTACCAGGTTTAGATCTTAAAAATCCAGTAATGCCAGCATCAGGATGTTTTGCTTTTGGATTAGAATATGCGAATTTTTATGATTTATCCAAATTAGGAGCAATTATGATAAAAGCAGCGACAAAAGAACCACGTTTTGGTAATCCAACACCACGCGTTGCAGAAACATCAAGTGGAATGTTGAATGCAATTGGATTACAAAATCCAGGCGTTCATGAAATAATGGAAACTAAATTAAAAGAATTAGAAAAATACGATGTTCCTATAATTGCTAATGTTGCAGGTAGTGAAATAGCTGATTATGTTTATGTTGCTGAACATATTAGTAAGTCGCCAAATGTTTATGCCTTAGAATTAAATATTTCATGTCCTAACGTTAAACATGGTGGTATTCAATTTGGAACTGATCCAGAAACAGCAAAAAATCTTACACAAAAAGTAAAAGCAGTTTCGAGTGTGCCAGTATACGTTAAGCTTTCACCGAAATGTTACAGATATAGTAGCGATGGCGAAAAGCTGTAGAAGAAGGTGGCGCTGATGGGATTACGATGATTAATACTCTAGTTGGAGTTAGGTTAGATAGAAAAACTGGAAAACCTATAATAGCCAATGTAACGGGAGGGCTTATCAGGGTCCAGCGGTTAAACCCGTAGCAATAAGAATGGTTTACCAAGTAAGTCAAGCTGTCAATATTCCAATTATAGGAATGGGTGGTATTATGGATGAATGGGATGTAATTGATTTTATCTCGGCAGGAGCCAGTGCTGTAGCAGTTGGCACAGCAAACTTTACAGACCCATATGCTTGTCCAAAAATTATCGATAAACTCGAATCAGCACTTGATGAACTTGGGGTAAATCATATATTAGAGTTACGTGGACGTGCTTATAAATAAATGAAAAGGAGAATTATTATGAACAAAGATGTAATAATAGCATTAGACTTTCCTACACTGGAAGATACTATAAATTTCTTAGAAAAATTTGGAGATGAAAAACTTTTTGTAAAAGTCGGAATGGAACTGTATCTTCAAAATGGTCCAGTAGTATTGGAAAAAATAAAATCTTTAGGACATAAAGTCTTTTTAGATTTAAAATTGCATGATATTCCAAATACAGTTTATGGAGCAACAAAAGGATTAGCACAATTCAAAGTTGATATACTTACTGTTCATGGAGCAGGGGGATATGAGATGCTTGCTGCAGCAAAACGCGGAATGATTGAAGGTGGGAGCGCGGAAACTAATGTTATAGCAATAACACAATTAACATCTACTTCTGAAAAACAAGTAAAAGAAGAGCAGTTAGTAGGTGTAAGTTTAGAAGAGAGTGTAATAAATTATGCAAAACTTGCTAAAAAAGCTGGTCTAGATGGGGTAGTATCTTCTGTATGGGAAGCGAAAGTAATTAAAGAAAATTGTGGAGAAGAATTTTTAAAAGTAACACCAGGTATAAGACTTGAGACTGATGAAAGTGGGTGACCAAAAGCGTGTAGCAACACCGGAACGTGCTGCTTGTGAGGGAAGTACTCACATTGTAGTGGGTCGTTCAATCACAAAAGCTAAAAATCCACTTGAAGTTTATAACTTAATAAAAGAACAATTTACGAAGAAATATTAAAAGGAGAATGAACATGACTTTAGAAAGAACAATAGCTAAAACACTTGTTAGATATAGAAGCGGTAGCATTAAGACCAAATGATTATTTTACTTGGACGTCAGGAATTAAATCACCAATTTACTGTGATAATAGAATTACAATGTCATATCCAAAAATTCGTCGTGAAATTGCTGCTGGAATGAGCAAAGTTATTAAAGAAAAATTCCCAGAAGTAGAGGTAGTAGCTGGAACTGCCACAGCTGGTATTCCTCATGCAGCATGGGTAAGTGAAGTACTTGATCTTCCAATGATTTATGTAAGAGATTCTGCTAAAAAACATGGTAAAACAAATCAAATAGAAGGTAGATTATTAGAAGGACAAAGAGTTGTTATTATAGAGGACTTGATATCAACAGGGCTTTCTTCATTAAAAGTTGCAAAAGCATTAGAAGAAGCTGGAGCTGAGGTTCTAGGGGTGGTTGCAATCTTTAGTTATGAACTTAAAAAAGCACAAGATGCCTTTGCAACAGATAATGTAGAATATCATACATTAACAAACTACAATTTCTTAATAGAAGAAGCGGTAGCTAGTAATTATATCAAACAAGAAGATGTAGAAAAACTTCTTGAATGGAGAAATAATTTATAGTTATTTATCTATAAAAATATTATAGATAATACTAGTTTTTTTGTTATTAATTAATCTAGAGTGTTGAGGAAGATTAGTAGAAATATACTAATCTTCTTTATTTTTCTATTAATAATTATGATAGAGATTATCTATTAATGCTTTATGTTATCAAACTTTATGATAATAATAATATGAGCTAGTGAGGTAATGAAAATGGATAATATAATTGATGTAAGTATACCTGTTGCACAGGTAGTAGATAAACACCCAGAGGTATTAGATATCTTGGTTGATTTAGGGTTTAAACCATTAGCGAATCCAATTATGAGGAATACAGTTGGAAGAAAAACTTCATTAAGGATGGGTTCTAAATTAGCAGGAATCAAATTAGAAACTATCATTTCAACATTAGAGATGAATGGTTATGAGGTAGTGGGGTTAGACTAATGGCTGAAAAGAAGAATAGAAGTATTAAAAGATATATTGCTTAGGCTTCACAATGGCGAAAGTGCAGAAAGTGTTCAAGAGGAATTTGACAAACACTTTACAGGTGTCTCTGCAATAGAGATTAGCCTAATGGAACATGAACTTATGAATTCAAATTCTGGAGTTACCTTTGAAGATGTTATGAAATTGTGTAATGTACATGCTAATTTATTTAAAGGTGCAATAAAAGATGTTGAAGTAACTGATAGTGAACATCCAGGGCATCCGGTTCAAGTGTTTAAACAAGAGAACCTAGCTTTTAGAGCTGCTATTATTCGTATACGTCGTATTTTAGATAATTATAAGAATGTCGAAGATGAGGAAACGCAAGGAGCGGTATTAAAAGGTTTAAATCGCCAACTAAACTTATTAGGAACTTTTGATATACATTATAAACGAAAAGAAGAATTGATGTTTCCTTTAATGGAACGCTATGGTCACACAGCTCCACCAAAAGTTATGTGGGGAGTTGATGATGAAATTCGTGATTTGTTTAAAGAGGTTCTTAATGAAGTTCAGAAGCTTCCAAACGCAGATATATTAGAAATTAAAGAGAAATTTGAAATATTTGTAAAAGAGTTTGAAGAAATGATTTTTAAAGAGGAATCTATCTTTACTTATGATTCTTCTTGAAACTTTTAATCAAGATGATTGGCTAACTATAGCTCACGATAGTGCAATTTATGGTTATGCAATAATAACACCAACAGAAGAATGGATTCCGCATCGTGAAGATTTTTGAACAAAAATGCAGATAATGTAGATGCAGAAGAAACTGTTCAAGATGAACTTACAAAAGTTATAAAAACATCAGAAGGAGAGTTTACTATTTCCTTTAAACCAAATAAAAAAGAGGAAATAATAAATAGAGATAGTCAACAGAAATTTGGAGAAGGTTATTTATCTGTTGAACAAGCTAATTTAATTTTGAATCATTTGCCATTAGAGATTACTTTCGTAAATAAAGATGATATTTTTCAATATTATAATAAACAAATAGGTGAAGAAGAAATGATATTTCCTCGTGTACCAAGCCAAATTGGACGTAATGTAGAACTTTGTCATCCTCCGAAGTATTTTTGAGAAAGTAAAAAAATAATAATGCAAAATCTTCGAGAAGGAAAAAAAGATAAGTATGAGATGTGGTTTAAATCAGAATCACGAGGGAAATTTGTTCATATAACTTATGCAGCAGTTCGTAATGAAAAAGGTGAATTTGAAGGTGTATTAGAATATGTTCAAGATATAAAACCATATCGAGATATAGATACAGATTTGAAATAGAGAATTATAAGAAAAAAAGCAACGTTAAGTAATTTTGTAACGTTGCTTTTTAATTTAAAATATTTTGTCAAAAACTTGTTTTTTTGCTTTCATACTAGTTAGAGTAATAGCAACTATAATTAATATCGCATAAATTACTCCCAAAAATATGAGATACGCTTGGATACTCTAATAACAAGAAAATAGTAGCGGTATTTAATATTATTAATCCGATAAAAGATAAGAATCCAATTATCCCAAGTAATATCTGACTCATTCCTCGAGTACTAAGTTCGAGTATATTATTCCAGTTTAAATAAAGTTTATTAAAATCTCTAGTAAAACTATAAAACGCTATAGATATACCGGTAATGATATATGAAAAAAATAGTAATAATAAATAATTCAATTGATATTCCAGCAAATATAAGCATTATCATGAATATAATAATACCTAAAAGAAATTTGAAGGAACGTACTTACAATAAATTTTGTTTTCATATATTTTTTAAAAATCCATCGGCAAAGATTTCAAGTGATAGTAATCTTGTTTTTTTCAAGCGAGATTGCAACACCTGTAAAACTGATAGGACTAGACATCATAAGTAATGCCATTGAAAATCCAAAACAAATTGCAAAAAGGATAGAATTCTATCCCAAGTTGGATTCCACCTCCACGTCTTATTTGTATTACAGCTCCAGCAAAAATTATAATAGATAATAGATAACTAGAGAAAAATATTAGCAAGAAGTGTACCATGACTAAATAGACTAAAAATTACGTTTGATTAGTTTTGTATTTAGAGAGCTGTTTTTAGAACTTCTTTCTTTGTGTTCTTTTTGTTTTGAGCTTAAAGTTGTTTTTATGAACACCAGCTATTCTATGAATATCATTTAAATATTTTTTTAGCCACTAAAGTATTCACTAAAACAGCTATAACAATAGTAATGATAATCAAGATAAGTAAATTCAGATAAGACTCTTTTGTTAGTATATCAAAGAAAAAGTCTCCTCTATATTTTGTTTGCAGTAACATTAAATCATTAGAAACAAGTTCTTTAGATAAGATAACATACCCTGCTCCTAATAGTAATCCGAATATTATAATAATACCATTAATTTTATTTTTTTATTTTTCAAAATTAGGTATGTATGTAATTGTAGATAAAAAGTAATATTAGACCTCCAGAAATAATAATAATTATGCATAATGAGTAAATAAGAGAAATTATAATCTGTATTAATGAAAATTCTGTATTGATTGCTATAATAAAGTTAATTACAATCACAGGGAATAAATAATCCAGATAGTTGGAAAAAGTAATACTAAAAATTTTCCAATAAATAATTCTTTTCTCACTAATGGGTAGCGGTAGTAAAGAATGAGTATCTTTGCTTTCATAAAACATATTTAAAAAAATGTTGTTGATAGTGTTAAAAGCAGTCATTATAATTAAAAAAATAATAGTATGTATTTATAAGAAGGACCTGCTAGAACACTGCTAAACATTGAATTACCGAATAATATATAGAAGACGACTATATTAAGTATATTTAAAAAGTAATAGGTTATTAAATATTTTCTTTCTAATATCAGCAGTTCCCTTATATTTTTTTCTATATTTTGCTGTTTGTATAGGATTAACATACATCAAGTTAGTAAAAAATAAATTTTTTATGATATTCCAGCGCATATTAAACACCACCTAGATTATATCGATTAGAACTTTTGATTAGGTTAAGATAAATTTCTTCGAGTGAGTTTCCTTCGTGTTGTGCTCTTAACTCATCAAGTGTTCCGACAAAAATAAGTTTACCATGGCTAAGAATACCAATTCTATCACATAGATGTTCTGCAACTTCTAAGACATGTGTAGAAAATAATACACTATGACCTTGCTTTGTATGTTCTTTCATAAGATTCTTTAAATCAAAAGCTGCTTGTGGATCAAGTCCAGTCATTGGCTCATCCATTATCCAAAAGCGAGGGTTAGATAGAAGGGCAGCTATAAGAAAAACTTTTTGACGCATACCATGAGAAAATGAATTTATTTCTTGATGTTCAACGCCTATCATGTTAAATAACTTAGAGTATTCGTATATACGCTCTTCTGTTGTTTTTTCATCAAGTTCATAAAGGTTGGCAATTAGAGACCAATATTCATAAGGTGATAAAGTTAAAAATATGTCAGGACTATCAGGGACATAGCCTATTTGCTTTTTACATTCTAGTCGATTCTCACGTAAGTTCATATTATCAAAAAGAATATCCCCGTTACTAACTTCAATTATACTAGTTAAAGCCTTTATAGCTGTAGATTTTCCAGCTCCGTTGTGACCTATTAGTCCAAATATTTCTCCATCATTAATAGTAAGATTAAGATTGTCTAATGCCAATTTAGAGTCGTATTGTTTTGAGACATTTTTGAATTCTATCATAATATATTTCCTCCTATAAAATTAAGTATTTTAATTATAACAGTTATAGAGGCTAAAAAGATAGTATTTATAAGTAAAAAGTAAAACTGTATTTTTTTAAAATAGCTTTATAGAAGATGGGAAATAAAAAGATAATTACAATTAAGATACACCTGGAAATGTGAGTTTTGAACTTAAAATCTGATACGCCTGGAAGTGTGTAAAACTAAAAAGTTGAGATAAAAGCTTTAAAAGATAGTAAAAAGTTTTAAAAAAATGCTTGACAATGAAAAATAAAAAGTGTTATTATTTTTATACGTGAGTGCAAAAGCACTCTGTGTAAAGTCATTTTATGGCTTATAAAAAATTTGAAATTATGAACCACCTGGAAGTGTGATTCATAAAATATAAATATTGAGGAAAGGAGGAAACCAGAAAAATGCCAACTATTAACCAATTAGTTCGTAAACCTCGTAAATCAAAAGTATCGAAATCAGATTCACCAGCTCTTAACAAAGGGTATAACTCTCAAAGAAAGAAAGAAACTAACATTTCTTCACCACAAAAACGTGGAGTGTGTACTCGTGTTGGGACTATGACACCTAAAAAACCTAACTCAGCTTTACGTAAATATGCACGTGTTCGTTTATCAAACCAAATCGAAGTAACAGCATATATCCCAGGTATCGGACACAACCTACAAGAACACAGTGTTGTACTTATTCGTGGAGGACGTGTAAAAGACTTACCAGGGGTACGTTACCACATTATCCGTGGAGCTTTAGATACTGCAGGAGTTAACGACCGTAAACAAGGACGTTCACTATACGGTGCTAAAAAACCAAAAGAGAAAAAATAATTAGATAAAATTTGATAAAGAATATTGTGAAAGGAGGCAAATTCTATGCCACGTAAAGGTCCAGTTGCAAAACGTGATGTTTTGCCAGATCCAATTTATAACTCAAAATTAGTTACAAAATTGATTAACAAATTAATGCTAGATGGGAAACGCGGTACAGCACAAAGAATTTTATATTCTGCGTTTGATTTAATTAAAGAAAAATCAGGACGTGATGCTATGGAAGTTTTCGAAGAAGCATTAAACAACATTATGCCTGTTCTTGAAGTTCGTGCTCGTCGTGTTGGTGGTTCTAACTACCAAGTACCAGTAGAAGTACGTGCTGAAAGAAGAACAACATTAGGTCTTCGTTGGTTAGTTAACTATTCTCGTTTAAGAGGAGAAAAAACTATGGAACAACGTTTAGCTAATGAAATTTTAGACGCAGCAAATAATACTGGTTCAGCTGTTAAGAAACGTGAAGATACTCACAAAATGGCTGAAGCTAACAAAGCATTTGCTCACTATCGTTGGTAATTATAAGGTGAATATCAAGCTATTTTATAGCTTGAGTTTTTCACTATAAAAGACAAATTACTCAAAAACTTTAAAAAATATGAAAGGAGAAAATTGACTCATGGCTAGAGCATTTTCTTTAAAAGATACTCGTAATATCGGTATCATGGCTCACATCGACGCAGGTAAAACAACTGCAACAGAGCGTATTTTGTTCTACACTGGGAAAATCCATAAAATCGGAGATACTCACGATGGTAACTCTCAAATGGACTGGATGGAACAAGAGCAAGAACGTGGTATTACTATCACATCTGCTGCAACAACTGCTCAATGGAAAAATCACCGTATTAACATCATCGATACACCGGGACACGTAGACTTTACAGTTGAGGTTGAACGTTCTCTTCGTGTACTAGATGGATCAGTAGCAGTACTAGACGCACAATCAGGTGTTGAACCACAAACAGAAACAGTTTGGCGTCAAGCTACAACTTATGGAGTTCCTCGTATTGTATTCGTAAACAAAATGGATAAAACAGGAGCTGATTTCCTATATTCTGTAGGAACAATTCACGATAGATTACAAGCTAATGCACATCCAATTCAACTTCCAATCGGAGCTGAAGATTTATTTCGAAGGTGTTATTGACCTTGTTGAAATGAAAGCTATCTATAACGAAGGAAGCGTTGGGGAAAATCTTGTAGAAAAAGAAATTCCAGCTGAATATCAAGAGCAAGCCGAAGAATACCGTGAAAAATTAATCGAAGCTGTTGCAGAGTTTGATGAAGACTTCATGGAAAAATACTTAGGTGGAGAAGAAATTACAATAGATGAGCTTAAAGCTGCTATTCGTAAAGCTACACTATCTGTAGAATTCTTCCCAGTAGTATGTGGATCTGCGTTCAAATATAAAGGCGTACAACCAATGCTAGATGCAGTAGTAGAATACTTACCATCTCCATTAGATGTACCAGCTATTAAAGGTATTGATCCAAACACTGATGAAGAAGTAGAAAGACACTCTTCTGATGAAGAGCCATTTGCAGCCTTAGCTTTCAAAGTTATGACTGACCCATTTGTAGGGAAACTTACTTTCTTCCGTGTGTACTCAGGTATTCTATCATCTGGTTCATACGTTAAAAACTCAACTAAAGGTAAACGTGAACGTGTAGGGCGTATTCTACAAATGCACGCTAACACTCGTAATGAAATAGCTGAAGTTTACGCTGGTGATATCGCTGCTGCTGTTGGTCTTAAAGATACTACTACAGGTGATACACTTTGTGACGAGAAAAACGAAGTTATTCTTGAATCAATGGAATTCCCAGAACCAGTTATCCAACTTTCAGTTGAGCCAAAATCAAAAGCTGACCAAGATAAAATGTCTACAGCTTTACAAAAATTACAAGAAGAAGATCCCAACATTCCGTGCAGGAACTGACGAAGAAACTGGACAAGTTATCATCGCAGGTATGGGTGAGCTTCACTTAGATATTATTGTTGACCGTATGCGTCGTGAATTCAAAGTTGAATGTACAGTAGGTGCTCCAATGGTATCTTACCGTGAAACATTCAAACAAGCTGCACAAGTACAAGGTAAGTTCACTCGTCAATCTGGTGGACGTGGACAATACGGGGACGTATGGATTGAGTTCACTCCAAATGAACCAGGTGCAGGATTTGAGTTCGAAAATGCTATCGTTGGGGGGGTTGTTCCTCGTGAATACATCCCAGCAGTAGAAGCAGGACTTAAAGACTCTATGGCAAACGGAGTATTAGCTGGATACGAACTAATCGACGTTAAAGCTAAATTATTCGATGGATCATACCACGATGTCGACTCATCTGAAATGGCGTTCAAAGTTGCTGCATCATTAGCACTTAAAGAAGCTGCTAAAAAATGTAACCCAGTAATCTTAGAACCAATCATGAAAGTTGAAGTTGTAATGCCTGAAGAATATTTGGGAGATATCATGGGAGATATCACTGCACGTCGTGGACGTGTTGAAGGTATGGAAGCTCGTGGTAATGCACAAGTAGTAAGTGCACAAGTACCATTATCTGAAATGTTCGGATATGCAACTTCTCTACGTTCTTCAACTCAAGGACGTGGTACTTACTCAATGGTATTCGATCACTATGAAGAAGTACCAAAATCAATTTCTGAAGAAATTATCAAAAAAAATAAAGGGTAATAAAAATTACCCTTTATAGTTGCAATTTTTTTGTTGTAACATTATAAAATATAGTTATCATAGATTGCTATGTGACTAATGTATATTAAATTAAATTTAAGGAGAGATTTTATAAAATGGCAAAAGAAAAATTTGACCGTAGTAAAACACATGCTAACATTGGAACAATTGGTCACGTTGACCACGGTAAAACTACTTTAACAGCAGCTATCGCTACTGTTTTAGCAAAAACATATGGTGGAGAAGCTAAAGACTACGCTTCAATCGATAACGCACCAGAAGAAAGAGAACGTGGTATCACAATCAACACTTCTCACATCGAGTATGAAACTCCAAACCGTCACTACGCACACGTAGACTGCCCAGGACACGCTGACTATGTTAAAAACATGATCACTGGTGCTGCTCAAATGGACGGAGCTATCTTAGTAATCGCTGCTACAGATGGTCCTATGGCTCAAACTCGTGAACACATCCTATTATCTCGTAACGTTGGAGTACCTAAAATTGTTGTATTCTTAAACAAATGTGATATGGTTGATGACGAAGAGTTATTAGAATTAGTAGAAATGGAAGTTCGCGAACTATTATCTGAATACGGATTTGATGGAGATGAACTACCAGTAATCAAAGGTTCAGCTCTTAAAGCTCTTGAAGGAGATGCAGATGCTGAAAAAGCTATCATCGAATTAATGGAAACAGTTGACGAGTACATCCCAACTCCAGAACGTGATAACGCTAAACCATTCATGATGCCAGTTGAGGACGTATTCTCAATCACAGGTCGTGGTACAGTTGCTACTGGACGTGTTGAACGTGGACAAGTTAAAGTTGGTGACGTAGTAGAAATCGTTGGATTAACTGAAGAACCAGCTTCAACTACTGTAACAGGTGTTGAAATGTTCCGTAAATTATTAGATTACGCTGAAGCAGGAGATAACATCGGTGCATTATTACGTGGTGTTGCTCGTGAAGATATCGAACGTGGACAAGTTTTAGCAGCTCCTAAAACAATCACTCCACACACTCAATTCGTAGCTGACGTGTACGTATTATCTAAAGAAGAAGGTGGACGTCACACTCCATTCTTCACAAACTACCGTCCACAATTCTACTTCCGTACTACTGACGTAACTGGTGTAGTTACTTTACCAGAAGGTACTGAAATGGTAATGCCTGGGGACAACGTATCAATCAACGTAGAACTTATTTCTCCAATCGCTATCGAAGAAGGAACTCGTTTCTCAATTCGTGAAGGTGGACGTACTGTAGGTTCAGGTGTTGTAACTACAATCGTTAAATAATTTAATTGATTTAGTAAAAAAGCAAGGTGAATATTCACCTTGCTTTTTTGTTAGTTAAGGAATAAAATAACCATCTCTAATTTTTCAAAGATGGTTGTTTTTATTATTTAGTTACTGTTAGTAAAAATGTATTATTTTACAGGTATCTCAAATGTAGCTTTTTGTTTTTTCTTATTTCCGTCATAGTGTTCAAATATGATTTTTATAGTCTTGCTTTCAGTTTGTAATCCATAGGCAGCTTGAGCACCATCCATAATTGCACCAACCGGTGTTGGTTTCGGATAAGTTTTAACCCCTGCTGGATAAGTTTTAGAAACTTTTTTCCCTTCATCTATTACGTTAGAAGGAGTTAAGAATAAATCTTGTGCGTCACTAGTATACCCTAGGTTTTTCATATGTGTAGTTAATAACGACTACTTGTGCAGGTTTATCTTCTGAAAATTGATTTCGTTCTGCAGTAGGGGTAACACTAGTTATTTTCAGTTTCCATTGACCTTCCACAACCCATTCATCATTTAAACCATAAATTTTTTCTTTAGGTGTTTCTTGTTTAGTTTGTTCAGTAGTAGAAGAATTGGTTTTAGTTTCTTCTTTTTTACTAGAACAACCATTTAAGATAACAGCACTAACCAATAAAGAACTTAATAATATTTTTTTGTTTTCATGTAAATACCTCCTTTTATTATGTTATATAATCCATTCTTACTTATAATGTTAGCATTTTTAATTTATTTTTTTCAACAAATTATAAGTTAGAAAAGATGTAAAAAATACAAGTGCTACTCAGAAAGGAATATTGATTTTATAAATAAATCTGCAGACATTTAATTTAAAAATGAAGAATTTCAAGCAAATACAATAAAAAAATATAGTGGAACAGTGCGTAGGGGTATTTAAATATTTTTATATAGGGTAAATAGTATAAGAAATTATAGCTTAATTTAATAGATAATTTCTCTCTTGATTTGACAATTGAAGAATAAAAATTTTATTATATATAGTAAAAGATATTTAAAGTTTTAAGATTTACTCAATAGATATTAAAATAGTTGTTAGAAAAGGAAAGGAGGAAAAAGATAAGCAAAAATCCTTGCAGTAAAAATAACTTTTCATATCTGAGTTATTACGGAAATGATATTTGTGTAATATTATTTATTGAATTTTTTTCAGATGAAGCTTTATTAATATAAATAGAGAGGTAATTAATAATGATTAATATAGAAACTATAATGAAGTTGTTACCACATAGTTATCCATTTTTGTTAGTGGATAAAGTAGTTAGTTACAAAAAGGAGTAATTGAGTGCCGTAAAAATATAACAATAAATGAGCCGTACTTTCAAGGTCATTTCCCAAAACAGCCGGTTGTACCTGGTGTTTTTAATGATTGAAATGGCAGCTCAATCAGCAGGATTGTTATGTATTTTTGGACTATATTGGATTAGAAGAAATAGATAAAATAGTAGATTATGAAGCTATTACTAATAAAGTTGGCTATCTGGCTAGTGTTAAAAAAATTTTAAGTTTAAAAAAATTAGTAATGCCAGGCGATCAATTAAGGATAATTTGTGAATTGCAGACTAACTTAGGTAAACTTTTTAGGAATTGATGCTGTGATTCTAGACGAAGAAGGAAAAGAAGTTGCTTCAGGAAAGATGTTAGTGTCTAAAAAAATGAAGATTAAATTAATTGTAAATCAAGTTAAGAGAATAGGAAATTGATAAATTACAAATAAAAAAAGAAATATATATCATAACAAATTAAGTTTATGTATATATGCTTCAAAATGGTGTTTTAAAAATTCAGGCATTTTTCTATTTCTATTTGTTTATTGAATTAGATTTTCAACTAACTTAACTAAATAAATATTATTTAAATCGGTCTTTTTTTAGGGTAATCCCCCTAAAAAGACCATTACTATTTTCATTAGAATTGTTGCTAAGATAAATGGAGATTAGTGAGACAAAATTTCATCTTAATCTTTTTCTATCTGAAAAAAATTTTTTTCTTGATTAGATGTAAAAAGTCGAGTTTTTTTATATTGTAGTATATATACGTCCATTTTTTTAGCTATTTCACTTACAGAATAATTAATATCTCTATAATTATTTCTTTGAATAATTGTAAGATAGAGTTTAATTGATAATAATTATTATTTGACAATTAATAGACTGAAGTGGTAAAATTAATGTAAGAGATTGATTAGGTTTATTTATCTATGACTTTATATTAATAAAAATCTATAAAATATAAGGAGGAAAATTATGTTAGGTGTTTATAAAAAAATATTGTCTTACGTACCAAAAAGAAAAAAATATTTGGCATATATAGGGTATTATCTTGTCAATGGCTTCAGTAGTATTAAAAAGTTTTTTTGCTTACTATTATTTAAGTCAATTTCTTTAGTTGAGTTAATAATATTTAATAATATTAGTGATGCTAAGTCATACGCTTTAATAATTGTTGGGTTATTAGTAGGTGGTATTACTTTATATGGAGTTGCAGGATTGGTAACGCATATATTAGGATTTAGATTGGAAACTAATCTTAGAAAATATGGTATAAGAGGTTTATCAAAGGCAAGTTTTAGTTTTTTTGATACTCATCCTTCAGGAAAAACAAGGAAGATTATAGATGACAATGCCTCTCAAACACATATGATAGTAGCACATTTAATTCCAGATAATGCAGGAGCAATACTAATGCCTATTTTACTACTAATACTAGGATTTTGTGTTAGTTTAAAAGTAGGGATAGTTCTTATATGTCTCTGTGTGGTAGGGGGAATTTCACTTTCAATGATGGCTGGTGAAAAAGAATTTATGAAGATTTATCAAGAATCTCTAGAGACATTAAGTAGTGAAACCGTTGAATATGTTAGAGGTATACAAGTAATTAAGATATTTGGCATAAATGTGGAATCATTTAAGGCTTTGAATACTGCTATTAATAATTATTCAAAATATTCATTGGAGTATGCGATGACATGTAAAAGAGGATTTGTAGGATTTCAATGGTTCTTTTTCAGCTTTATTGCGATACTTATTCCGATAATAGTCCTATTTATAGGTAAAGATGATCCGAAGATGCTAACTGTTGAGTTGATTATGTTGTTATTTTTAAGTGGAACTCTGTTTGTATCATTAATGGCTATTATGTATGTTTCAATGTATGCTTTTATGGGACAGTCTGTAGTTGAAAAAGTTAGAAAAAAATTATTTGAAGAAATGAACAATAATAACTTAAAAATTTGGGAATGATAACAAATTTGATAATTTCAATATAGAATTTGATAACGTAAGCTTTGGATATACAGATAAGAATGTTATCGAAAATTTAAGTTTTAGCTTAGAAGAGAATAAATGCTATGCACTTGTTGGGGCTTCAGGAAGCGGGAAATCTACTGTAGCAAAAATTAATCTCAGGGTTTTTATAAAATAAATGATGGAGTTATAAAAATAGGGGGTAAAAATATTGAGTCATATACAGAAGATGCCTTAATAAATAATATTGCTTTTGTTTTTCAGAATGTTAAGCTATTTAAAGCTACTATTTATGAGAATGTAAAAATTGGTAAGGAAGATGCAACTTATGAAGAAGTTATGAATGCTTTACAGTTAGCAGGATGTGATAGTATTCTTGAAAAGTTTGATTTGAGAGAACAGACTCTTATAGGTACAGAAGGAGTCTATCTGTCAGGAGGAGAAAAACAAAGAATTGCAATAGCAAGAGCGATATTAAAAGATGCAAAAATAATTATTATGGACGAAGCTAGTGCAGCGGTAGATCCAGATAATGAATATGAGTTGCAACAAGCCTTTTCAAATTTAATAAAAGATAAGACTGTTATTATGATTGCACATAGGTTACCAAGTATAAGAAATGTTGATGAAATATTAGTGATGGAAGATGGAAAGATTATTGAAAGAGGGACAGATAGTCAACTAATGAGTATAGATAGCAGATATAGAAAATTCCAAAACTTATACAGTGTAGCAAATGAATGGAGGGTTAATTATGAAAAAAATAAAAATTAAAGAATGGTTTGCATTAACCAATCAAGGTGCAAGTGATCTTTTGAAGGCAAGTATGCTTTCGTTCTTAGTATTTTTTTGTAATATGTTTCCTGCAATTTTGCTGATGATTCTTGTTGATGAGCTATTATTAGGGAATGTGAAGAGTGATACTTTGTATATTGGTATTTCAATATTTATATTAGTAATTATGTATATTCTTTTGGCGAAAGAATATGATGCTTTATATAGTTCAACTTATAGAGAAAGTGCAAATCTAAGAACAGATATAGCAACAACACTGAGTAATTTGCCACTTGCATATTTTTCTAAACATGACTTATCAGATATTAGTCAGACAGTTATGAAAGATGTAGAAGCTATAGAACATGCGATGAGTCATGCAATGGCAAAAATAATAGGTTTTGTATTATTCTTTCCTATTATGTCGGTGCTAATGCTAGTAGGTAATATATACTTAGGTCTATCTATAATTATTCCGGTTGTATTAAGTTATTCTTTGATACTTGTATCAAAAAAATTGCAATTAAAAAATCATAAAAAACATTATGACAAATTACGCCAAAACTCGGATAGTTTTCAAGAAGCAATTGAACTACAGCAAGATATTAAGAGTTTTGGCTTAGGAAATAAAATACGAGAAAAATTAAATAAAGATATGGATGAAAGTGAAAAGATGATGTTTAAGATGGAAATCACGCTGTTTATCCCTTTATTCTTATCATGGGTTGTTACGCAAGGAACTTTAGCTGTAGTAGTTATTGTCGGTGCAAATTTATATGCTAATGGCAGTATTAATCTACTATACTTAATAGGTTATATATTTGTTGCTATGAAGATGAAGGATATCGTAGATGGTTTAGGAGCAAATACATCTGAGCTATTTTTATTTAGATGCTCGTATTAAAACGTATTAAAGAAATAAAAGAAACAAAAAAATTCAAGAAGGAAAAGAAGTAGAATTAAATAAATTTTGATATTGAACTAAAAAAATGTGAAGTTTGGCTATGATAAAAACTATCCAGTTTTTAAAAGATGTTAGTTTTATAGCTAAACAAAATGAAGTAACAGCTCTAGTAGGAGTATCTGGTTGTGGTAAAACTAGTATATTAAAATTAATATCAAGATTGTATGATTATGATGATGGGAAGATAGTTATTGATAATCATGATATAAAAGACATAGCAACAAATTCTTTGTATAAATATGTATCTATAGTATTCCAAGATGTAGTATTGTTTAATACGTCAATTTTAGAAAATATTAGGATAGGACGAAGTGATGCTACTGATGAAGAAGTTATAGAAGCAGCTAAGATGGCATGCTGTGACTTTATTGATAATTTAGAAAACGGATATAATACAGTTATTGGAGAAAATGGTGCTACATTGTCAGGCGGGGAAAGACAAAGGTTATCTATTGCTAGAGCTTTCTTGAAAAATGCACCAATAATAATCTTGGATGAAATAACTGCAGCATTAGACGTTGAAAATGAGAAAAAAATTCAGGATAGCCTAAATAATCTGATAAAAAATAAAACAGTTATTGTAATTTCTCATAGATTAAAATCAATAGAAAATGCAGATAAAATAATAGTTTTGAATGATGGAATAGTCGAATGTCAAGGTTCTCATAACTACTTGTTAGAACATTCAAAAAAATTTATAAAAATTTAATTGACAGAGCAAAATTGGTAGAACAATTTACATATTAACTACCAGGATTAATTCAAGTTGTTTTTTTGTAAGGAGTATAATGAGGTTATAAAATTATGAGTACATAGCAACTTGATAATATAAAAAGTTATATATGATTATTTAATTATACATATTTAAGTAATTAAGAAAAAAATAATAAAAAAATTTTTAATTTAACACTTGAATTTATAAATAAAAATTGATATATTAATAGAATAAATATGCACATATAACTGCAAGAATATGGCTTGCGAGTTTCTACCGTTTAACCGTAAATTTAACGACTATGGGCTTTCTTAGTATTTTATTCTAATTTTTATTAGTATATTGAAGGATTACGCCTATATTATTTTTTTATAATATAGGCGAGTTTTTTTATTTTTATAGAAGAATTCGAAAACTAACTTTTACAGTCTTATGTGCAAAATATAAAGGAGAATTTATTTTGAAAACTTTTATTTTAAGTTTGCAGCACGTTCTTGCGATGTATGCTGGGGCTGTAATTGTTCCGATTATAGTAGCTGCAGGTCTAGGACTTAGTGCTGAACAAACGACGTATTTGGTATCAGTTGATATTTTTCATGTGTGGTGGCAACATTTCTACAAGTTTATAAAGGAAAATTCGTAGGTATTGGTCTACCAGTTGTTTTAGGGTTGTACTTTTACTGCGGTTGCTCCAATGATTGCGATAGGTAATAGTGCAGGTCTAGCAACCATGTATGGTTCTATTTTTATTTCTGGATTAGTGGTAGTTTTAATCGCTCCATTTTTTGCTAAGGTTGCAAAATTATTTCCACCAGTGGTTACAGGAAGTGTAGTTACTATTATCGGTATCACATTAGTACCAGTTGCGATGAATTATATTGCAGGGAGGACAAGGTTCACCTGATTTTGGTAATCCAAAAAATATTGTTCTTGCTTGTATTACCCTTGCAATAATTTTAGTAATTTACAAGTTTACAACTGGTTTTATTCAATCTATTGCGATTTTATTAGGTCTTGTTATAGGTACTATTATTGCAAGCTTTATGGGGATGGTTAGCCTTACTGAAGTATCAAATGCTTCTTGGTTCCAACATCCAACACCCATTTAAATTTTCTGGGTTTGAATTTCGAGCTAGTGCTATTTTAACTTTTGTTATTGTAGGTATTGTTAGTATGATAGAATCAACAGGTGTATACTATGCGCTAGGAAATATTTGTGATAAAAAAATAGGGGAAAAAGATTTACGTAGTGGGATATTTTGCAGAAGGGCTTGCTGTTATGATTGGTTCTACTGTTTAATGCTTTTCCTTATACTACATATTCACAAAATGTAGGTCTTGTTCAAATTTCTGGGGTTAAGAGTAAGAGAGTAATGTATGTGATGGTTCTTATTCTTTTAGTGTTTGGATCTATTCCGAAAATTGGAGCTCTTGCTACTATTGTACCGCAACCTGTTTTAGGAGGAGCGATGATAAGTATGTTTGGAATGGTTCTTGCTTACGGAGTTAAAATGTTAGGTAGTACAGATTTTGCAAAACAAGAGAATTTAATGATTATCGCATGTTCTGTTGGACTTGGATTAGGAGTAACGACAGTACCAACAGCATTTGCTCAACTTCCAAGTTTTATTCGTATGTTTACAGATAGTGGAATTGTTCTTGGAACAATAGTAGCGATTGTTATGAATTTAATATTCAATAGAAGATCAAAAAGGCAAAAATAATTTTTTAGGAGTCATAGGGTAAAACTTATGACTCTTCTTTTATTAAAAATATCAAGCTATATTTGTTATTTTCAAACGAGAGTATATTTTCATTTCTTTTTGCTATAATTGATTATCTTTTTGTGTACAAAAAAATATGTTTGTGTAGTATAATTTAGTTAAAGGTCAATTTTAGTCAATAAAGGAGGTGACCTTATGAATAATAATAGTAGTAATATGACGGACATTCTTGAAGAATATAAAAAGAAACTTTTTAATGAAGCTCCAGAAGATCATATAATAATTAAAAAGAAGTAATGTTGCACAAAAAAATTCGATTGTGTACCATCTCAATTAAACTATGTTATAAAAAAACTCGTTTCACACCAGAACATGGTTTTATAATAGAAAGTAAAAAGAGGTGGAGGTGGCTTTTATTAGAATTACCAAAATTACACTTCATACAAATAAAGATTACATAGATTATTTAATTGATACTATGGATGACGAAATAATAGAGTTAGATGAAGCTGTAAGAATAGCTAAAATCTTACTTGATAAAGAATATATAGAAAAATTTGATTATAATCATTTTTTTAAACAGTCTAGAAACTATTATTGCGGTTCATAACGAATGCTTAAATTATATAGATAAAGAAGTAGCTGAAAAGTTGCAACATAAAACAAAAAAACAAATTTAAAAGATTTAACAGTAAAATTTTTTTAACCAATATAAAATACAATAAGAGAGGATAGAGTTATGTATATAAGATTTAACGAAACGGCTCTTATGGTTTTAACTACTGCCAAAGAAGAAGCTAACGATTTTGGTGTTAAGGCTGTAGGAACTGAACATTTATTGCTTGCGATGCTTAGCATGAATAATACTCTTTCTTGTAGAACATTAAATAAATATGGCATCTACTATGACGATTTTAGAAAGAATGTTGTAGAATTTTATGAGAGTGAGTTAGAAGGAACAGATTTTTATCGCAATGTTCTTATGAAAATTGATTATACAAATGGTGCTGTGAGAACAATAGAAAAAAGTCAACAGTTTGCTGATGATACATCTAGCTTTGTAGTAACGAGTGAGCACTTATTACTATCGTTATTAAATGAACAAACTAGTACAGCGGTAAGATTACTAAAAGAAAAACTAAATGTACATGTAGAAGCGATGATAACAGAACTATTTGAACTGTTAAAACAAAGCCAAGGGTTATTCGCTAAGTTGTTTGATGGTTTCAAGAAATTAGATATGCCCGAAGATAGTTCGGCAAAAACTAAAACGTTAAATTCTCTAGCAAAAGATTTAACTAAAGATGCATTTAATAATAAAGTTAGATCCAGTATTAGCACGTGATAAAGAGATTACACGTATGATTGAAATATTAAATAGAAGAACTAAAAATAATCCTGTTCTTATTGGAGAACCAGGTGTAGGGAAAACAGCTATTGTAGAAGGTTTAGCAGAGAGAATAATTTCACAAAATGTTCCTAGTAATTTATTAGGGAAAAAGAGTTATGGTTCTTGATATGGGGACTTTGTTAGCTGGAACTAAATACCGTGGAGAGTTTGAGGAAAGATTAAAAAATATTATTTCAGAAATAGAAGATGCTGGTGATATTATTCTATTTATTGATGAAATACATACAATCATAGGAGCAGGTGGAACAGAAGGTAGTGCTGATGCATCAAACATATTAAAACCAGCTCTATCTCGTGGACTGATTCAATGTATAGGTGCAACTACAACAGAAGAGTATAGAAAATACTTTGAAAAAGATGCAGCTTTAGAGCGCCGTTTCCAACCGATTAAAGTAGAAGAACCTAGTACGGAAAATTCTATAGAAATATTAAAAGGATTACGTCATAAATATGAAGAGCATCATAATGTAGAGATTTCAGATGAGGCGATAGATGCTGCCGTGAAACTAAGTACAACATATATAACTGATAGATGTTTACCAGATAAAGCTATTGATTTGATTGATGAGGCATGTTCAAAAGTTAAATTAAGATTTTACAAATCACCAGAAAAACTTAAAGAATATGAAGAAGAACTTAGTCGTTTAAATAAAGAAAAAGATCGAGCGGTAATGAATCAAGAGTTTGAGATTGCAGCACAAAAACGTGATGAAGTTAATCAAATTATAAATAAAATAGAGCAATTTAAAATTTCTTGGCAAGATAGCTTGAGTAAAGAAAAAATAAAAATCACATCAGATCATGTAGCGGAGGTATTAGCAGCATGGACAGGAGTTCCGGTTACTAAGCTTACTGAGACAGAAAGTGAAAGATTATTAAAACTTGAAGAAATTCTTCATGAGCGCGTAATCGGTCAAGATGAGGCAGTAACTAGCCTTGCTAAAGCAGTTAGACGTGCAAGAAGTGGCTTTAAGGCGGAAAACCGTCCCAATAGGAAGTTTCATTTTCTTAGGGCCAACTGGTGTAGGGAAAACAGAACTTGCTAAAAGTTTATCAGAAGCATTGTTTAGTTCTGAAGATAATATGATAAGAATTGATATGAGTGAATATATGGAACCTCATTCAATTAGTAGATTAGTTGGAGCTCCTCCAGGATATGTTGGTTATGAAGAAGCAGGCCAATTATCAGAACAAGTCCGTCAGAAACCTTATTCTGTAGTATTATTTGATGAAATAGAAAAAGCACATCCATCAATATTTAATATTTTACTACAAGTATTAGATGATGGTCGTTTAACAGATGCTTCTGGTCGAACAATCGATTTTAAAAACACAATTATCATTATGACTTCAAATGTTGGAGTTAGTGAACTTAAAGATCAGAAATTTGTTGGTTTTGGAGGAAGTGAATCAATCAAAAATGATTATAAAAATGTTCAAAATACAATGATGGAAGCATTGAAAAAACAATATCGTCCGGAATTTTTAAACCGTATTGATGATATTATAGTCTTCAAAAACTCTAGAAAAAGAAGAATTAGAAAAAAATATCTGAATTGTTAATTAAAGGTTTATCGAAAACGCTTAGAAGATAGAAATATAACTATCAAACTTACTAAAAAAGCGATGGCGAAAATTGTTGAAGATGGAAGTATTAAAGAATATGGAGCTCGTCCATTAAAACGTAGTATTCAAAAAAATATCGAAGATTTATTGAGTGAAGAGCTATTAAGAAATCCTGAACTAAGTGGGATTATCAATATTGACTATAAGAATGATAAATTTGTGGTTAAAAAGACTAAGAGGTAATTATGGCAAAAGTAAATGTGAAATATGAATGCAATGCCTGCGGTTATCAAAGTTTAAAATATATGGGGAGATGCCCAAGTTGTAAAAAATGGGCATCAATGGAAGAAGTGGTAGAAACTCCACAAAAAAAGACAAAACATACCGCATTTATTCCAACAAGTAGTGATACAGAACGTTTAGAGGCTGGAAAACTAAAATCAGTGTCTACTCAAGATGTTCCGAGAACTCTAACAGATAGTCAAGAACTAAATAGAGTTCTTGGTGGCGGGGTCGTTGGAGGTTCACTAGTTCTTTTAGGAGGAGATCCAGGGATTGGTAAATCAACGCTATTATTACAAATATCAGCATATTTAGCGAAAGAACATGATGTTCTTTATGTTACTGGGGAAGAATCGGTAAGACAAGTCAAAATCCGAGCAGATAGGTTGAAAAATAATACAGATGAACTTTATGTATATGCACAGACAGATTTAAACTTGATATATGAGGTAGTAAAAAAAGTTAAACCTAAATTCTTAGTAATAGACTCAATACAAACTATATATAATCCAAATTTAGAAAATTCACCAGGAAGTATTACTCAAGTTCGTGAATGTACGCAACAACTTATGAAGATTGCAAAGAGCTTAAATATTGCCATATTCATAGTGGGACATGTAACTAAAGAAGGAACAATAGCGGGACCTCGTATGCTTGAACATATGGTTGATACAGTTCTATACTTTGAAGGAGAAGGTCAACATAGTTATCGGATGCTTCGAGCGGTGAAAAATCGTTTTGGATCTACTAATGAAATAGGAATTTTTGAAATGAAATCTAGTGGATTAGAAGATTTAGCTAATCCTTCACAGATGTTCCTAGAGGAAAGAAGTAAAAATTTAGCTGGTGCTACTATAATAAGTACAATGGAAGGTAGTAGAGCATTATTGGTAGAAATCCAATCTTTAACAACTCCAACAGCTTTTAATAATCCTCGTCGTGTATCATCAGGTCTAGAATACAATAAGTTGATTTTACTTATGGCTGTTCTTGAGAAAAAAGTAGGATATTTGTTGCAACAACAAGATGTTTATGTAAAGGTATCTGGTGGTGTTAGAATAGATGATCCCGCGGTAGACCTTGGTGTAGTTGTTGCTGTTGCTTCAAGTTTTAAAGATATAGCAGTCGATATGAATGATTGTTTATTGGAGAAGTAGGCTTAACTGGAGAGGTTCGACGTGTTAGTCGTATTGAGCAAAGAATAAGTGAAGCAAAAAAACACGGCTTTAAACGTGCGATTGTCCCGGCTGGAAATATGAAAAATACGGAATTCCCACCAGGAATAGAAATTATACCAGTAAAAGATATTAGAGAATGCTTAGATGTAGCATTTGGAAGTGTATTTTAGAAAGAGATAAGTTGAAATTTTTGTTGTAGAATTTCAACTTATTCTTCTATAAATTCCTTTATATTAATTTTTCAAAGGGCTGATTAAAGATATTTTTACTTAAAAAAATATTTTTAAATTTTTTTATAAAAAATTATATTAATTTTTAAATAAGTTGTAGTAGAATAGAAATATAGTATGTTTTTTTATTAAGTAGTAAATTATTTAGTAACCTATATTTTTTTACTAATTATATTATTTAGATACTTAATTTGAAAAAGATTTGTTATAAAAAAATAAAAAAAGGAGTGATTTTATGTTAAAAAAAGTATTAATAGTAGTTTCATTATTTTCTAGGAATAACTATAGGGACTTTATCAACAGGTATCTTTATTAAATTATAATGTTTTTTTCCAACGATGAATGAAACGACTTTAAGACTAGTTGTTACTATAGGAACTACTGTAGTTTTTTTGTTTTAATGTCTTTATTATTTTCAGATAAATTTGTAACAACTATGAAAAAGAATAGAAGATCGTTTATCTAAAACTCCTATTCAAAAAATTGTATTTACTACGATAGGATTAATATTAGGGTTACTAGTAGCAGCATTATTATCAGCAGCAGTTAATGTAATAGCAGGTGCTGGAATAATGGGGAGGATAATTTCTTCAGTTATTTATGTTGTTTTTGGGTACCTTGGTTTAATTTTAGGTTATCGTCGAGGTGGAGAATTTATAAGTATTTTTGATGCATTTCGATTTAGTAATAGAAATAAGGACAAAGAAGCTAAACAAAAATCTAAAAAGCTTCAAGAAGTTATGGCAAAGGTAATTGATACTAGTGCACTTATAGATTCGCGTATTCATGATGTTGCTAAAACAGGATTTTTAGAAGGGAAAATAATAGTACCTGATTTTGTGTTAAAAGAATTGCAACTTATTTCCGATTCAGAAGATCCGCTAAAGCGAGCTAAGGGAAGACTAGGGCTTGACTGTGTAGAGGATCTCCAAAAGATGAAAGAAATAGATTTGGAAATAGATAATCACTATAAATATAGCGAACATAAAGGTGTAGATAATCTATTAATAGATTATGCATTAAAGTATAAATGTGCTATAATAACAACAGATTATAATTTAAATAAACTTGCAACATTACAATCGATTAAGGTACTTAATGTTAATGACTTAAGTAATGCGGTAAAGCCTATTCTAACAACAGGTGAACGCTTAAAAGTCCAAGTTCTAAGAGAAGGTAAGGAAAATAACCAAGGTGTTGCTTATACAGAAGATGGAACTATGATAGTCGTAGAGAATGGTAAACGCTATGTAGGAAAAAAATATAGAGGTAGAAGTTCAAAGTGTTCTTCAAACTTCATCAGGAAGAATTATCTTCACCAAGATTGTTTAATAAATTTGCTTTTTGTCATAAAATATGTTATGATAAAATGCGATGTTATAATAAATGAATTAGATTTTAGGAGGAGAGTATGCACACTTTTTTAATGGCAACAGCAATGATAAGTAGTATACTTATAATTATAGTAGTTTTATTACAAGAAAGTAAGTCTGGTGGTCTATCGGGATTAACTGGTGGAGCAGAAGAATTGTTTGGGAAACAAAAAGTAAGAGGAGCAGAATTAGTTTTTACAACGAATTACAATTGTGTTAGCAGTAATATTTGTTATTTCGCTAGTGTGTCTTACTTGGTTAAAATTATAGATCTGAAAATGATAAACCTAAAATGTGAACTCATTTTTAGGTTTATTTTTTTATAGTGATAAATTTAGGACAAAAGGAGGGTTATATGTCAGAAATTATCTTAAGTTTATTCAAAGAACATAAAGTATTAAGTATTGAAGATTTAAAAGAGAAGTTAAATATAGAATCGGCAAAAGATTTTTGTTGAATTAATTAAGCATGTAGAAAAAAATTAGAACAAAAAAATCGACTATAGTACAACTACCTAATGAAAAAAATTTCTTTATGTTAAAGAACAATTAGGTTTAGAGGGAATAATTAGATTACATCAAAAAGGTTTTGCATTTGTTTATGTAGAAAGTTTAGGAATAGAAGTTTATATCCCTAAAGGCTTTACTCAAAGTGCTATGACTGGTGATAAAGTATTTGTAAAAATTGATAGTGTATATAAGGATGAGCGCAATTTAGAAGGTATAGTCCAAAAGGTATTAGAAAGAAATACTAAGTACACTGTTGGAACGTTAACCAATGCTAAATTTTTTTCTCTTTTGTAAAAGAGCGATGATAAAAATGTAGATAAGTATATTAAAATAACTAATTCTAAAAATTTTAATTTAGTTGATGGAACTAAAGTATTAGTTGAGATAACAGATTATTCTAAAGTCAGCTTTGAAGACCATAAAGGAATAATAATAAAAACATTAGGGCATAAGGATGACCCTGGAATGGATATACTATCAGTAATCTATAAGCATGGTGTTCCTAATGAATTTCCGAAAAGAAGTAGAAGAACAAACAAAAGTTATAAGCGATGAAATAACAATGGATGATAGCTATCGTGATTGTACAAAAGAAATGGTAGTCACAATAGATGGAGATGATGCAAAGGATTTAGACGATGCTATTTCTGTTGTGAAAACTAAAAAGGGTTATAGATTAAAAGTCTTTATAGCAGATGTTAGTCGCTATGTAACAGAAGATAGTCCATTAGATAAGGAAGCTGCAGATAGGGGATGTAGTGTATACTTGGCTGATAGAGTTGTACCAATGTTACCAAGGAAACTATCTAATAATATATGTTCATTAAATCCAGATGTATTGCGATATACTATTTGTTGTGATATTGATTTTTCAGAAAAAGGCTTCCCAGAAAGTTATGATATATATCCAGCTATAATAAAATCAAAAGGACGTTTAACGTATAAGAAAGTTAATGAAGTTTATGAAAATGTTGCTGAGACAGTAGAAGAATATAAACCATATTTGTCTATGTTAAAGACAGCATTAGAGTTGTCGAAAAAAATTCGAACCAATCGTGAAAAAAGAGGTGCGATTGATTTTGATAAGGAAGAGTCAAAAATTATTGTTGATTCAAATGGAGACGTTTTAGATATAGTTCTAAGAGAAAGAGGGACTATCGGAAAGACTAATAGAAGACTTTATGCTAAGTGCTAATGAAGTCATAGGTGAGCATTTTTACTGGATGCAAGTACCGTTTATCTATCGTATTCATGAGGAGCCGAAAAATAGAAAAACTACGCCAGTTTTTTGATATATCAGCTAGTTTTGGATATAGAACAAAAGGAAAGGTAGATAAAATATCTCCCTATATTTTAGCTAATATGCTTAAAAAATTTAAAGGAGAGGTAGTTGAGCCTATGTTATCAACAATTCTTCTTAGAACGATGAATCAAGCTCGTTATTCAACGTCTAATATTGGACATTTCGCCTTATCTACTAAATACTATACTCATTTCACATCACCAATAAGAAGATATCCAGATTTATTGGTTCATAGGATGATTAGAAAATACTTATTTGAAGGAGATGTAAGTGAAAAAACACTGGAGCATTACGCTTGTAAACTTCCAGAGTTAGCAGAGAGTTCATCTGAATATGAAAAACGTGCTGTTGACTGTGAGCGCGAAGTTGATAAAATGAAAAAGTGTGAGTATATGTTGAAATACCAAGAACAAAGTTTTAGAGGGATGGTTTCAAGTGTAACAAACTTTGGAATCTTTATAACACTTGAGAGTAAAGGGATAGAAGGTTTAGTTCATATTAAGGACAATGAATGATGATTATTATACTTATGATCAAAAAAATATGATCTTTAATAGGGACGTCGAAACAAAAAGATTTATCGTTTGGGAGATGAGGTAATCGTAAAGGTTGCTAATGTTGATTTAGGAAAATCAAGAGATTGATTTTTAAAAATACTAAAAACATAAATCATTGATAAAGAAAAAAATAGAGGATGAAGTCTATGAATAAAGAGATAAAAAGTAATAGCTCAAAAATAAGAAAGCTAACCATGATTATTTTTATAGAAGACACATATGAGGCTGGATTAGTTTTTAACTGGTACAGAAATAAAATCTATACGTCGTGGTAGAATAAATCTAAAAAGATTCATATTGCCAATCAAGACGTGGAGAAATGTTTGTTTATAATATGCATATATCACATTTTGAAGAGGGGAACAGATTTAATCATGAGCCACTACGTGTTAGAAAAATTACTATTAAAGAAAAAAACAAATAGCAGTTTTTGACCAATGCACAAAAATGAAGTAGGAATTAGTATAATTCCACTAAAGTTGTATATAAAAAAATGGTTATGCTAAATTACTAATAGGTGTAGCAAAAGGTAAAAAAAGAATTATGATAAACGTCATGTCTTGAAAACAAAAAAAGAAGCTACAAAAGAAATAAATAGGGTATTAAAAAGACAAAACAGACGATATTAAAAAAACAACTTTATTATTTTTATAATTTTAGAAAATACATCTTTGATTCATTAAAATAGATGTATTTTTATTATATTGATTATACTTATTTTTAAAAAAATATAACACTATTATCTAATATATCAAAAATAAATATAGAATATGAAAATCTGTTATATTGAAAAATAATGAATATATTTCAAAAAAATATATCTTTTTCTTTGCTACAAAAGCATTTGCAAAAGAATATTGATAAAACAACTAAAAACGCTTTACATTTTTATGAAAGCGTGCTACAATATTAAATGTAAGTTGAAAAAGCATTAAATAAATATCACGAAAAACATGCTAATATAACATGTGACTGTAAAATACAGTGATTGATATATTACAGTTTCAACATTGTTATATAACTGTACTTTTAAATTTAATTAAAGTATTTATAATAAGTCTAAATAAAAATAAAGTATGATAATATTTTTAAAAATAATATTAAATAGAATGTTTTTTTGATATTAAATAATGTTTTTTTATAAACAAAAATATATTTATAAAAAGGAGAAGTGTATTTATGGAAAAATTCACTCAATTATTACAGCCGGTGGCTGATAATCTTTATATTTCTGCACTTGTTGCATTAATACCTATAGTGTTCTATCTTGTAACGCTAGCAGGTTTTAAAGTAAAAGGTTGGCTAACAGGAATGCTTACACTAATAGTTGCAATTATAGTAGCTTGTGTATTCTTCAAAATGCCATTCCAATTTGCAGCAATGTCAACTCTTCACGGTATGGTTTACGGGTTACTTCCAATCTCTTGGATTATCTTAACATCTGTGTTCTTATATAAAATGACAGTTAAAAGTGGTCACTTTGCGATTATTCGTGATAGTATTACATCATTAACTGATGACAGACGTATTCAAGCGTTAATCATTGCCTTCTCATTCGGAGCATTCTTAGAAGGAGCGGCAGGATTTGGAGCACCAGTTGCTATCACAGCGGCACTTTTAGTAGGATTAGGATTTAAACCTTTATATGCAGCAGGTATCTGTATGGTAGCTAACACTGCACCAGTTGCTTTTGGAGCAGTTGGAGCACCAGTAACAGCTTTAGATGGATTAGCTACATATGCTAACGGATCACCAATCCCTGCAGCTGAAATCGCAGCTATGATTGGACGTCAATTACCATTAGTTTCTATCTTTATTCCATTCTACTTAGTATTAATGATGGCTGGATTCAAGAAAACTATGGAAGTTTGGCCAGCATTATTAGTATCTGGTGGTTCATTCGCGATTGCTCAATTCTTAAGTTCTAACTATATGGGAGAACAATTACCTGACATTCTTTCTTCATTAGTATCATTAATTTCTATCGTTGTTTTACTTCAATTCTGGAAACCTAAAACAACTTGGAGATTTGAAAGGTGAAGATGAAGATCAAAAAGATAAACAAAATGTACCAACTCATTCATTAAAAGATATCTTTGTTGCATGGTCTCCATTCGTAGTATTAACAATCATTATCTTTGTATGGACATTAAAACCAGTTAAAGCATACTTTAAAACAATTGCTCTTAACCCTAAAGTTCCACTTATCCACAACAATATAGTGAACTCTATTTCTCATAAAGAAATTGCAGCTGTATTTAAATTAGATCTTATTGGTTCTATCGGAACAGGTATTCTTGTTGCAGCATTGATATCTAAGTTTATTATTAAACTTAGCTGGAAAGAAACATTTAAGACTTTTGTTGAAACATTCTCAGAAGTTAAACTAGCATTATTAACAATCTGTTTCGTAGTAGGATTTGCATACATCATGAACGCTTCAGGTATGTCAAATACTCTAGGATCTGCTTTAGCAGCAACAGGAAAAGCATTCTTAGTATTATCACCGGCTCTTGGTTGGATCGGAGTATTCATTACAGGATCAGATACGTCAGCTAACTTACTATTCGGTAAACTTCAACAAGTTACAGCTAACGGAGTTGGAATGGATCCATTAGTTGCAGTAGCAGCCAATGCATCTGGAGGGGTTGTAGGTAAGATGATTTCTCCACAATCTATCGCAGTTGCAGCAGCAGCGGTTGGATTAGTTGGAAAAGAATCTAACTTACTTAAATTTACAGTTAAACACAGTTTCTTCTTACTAATTATAGTGTGTATAATTATTTACCTACAAGCTAGTGGAATACTAGGATGGATGATTCCTCATCACCCATAAATATAAAAATAGTGAATTAAATATAAAGAAGATTGAGATTTTCTCAATCTTCTTTTTCTTTGATCTATCATTTTAAATTTTGATAAAAAGTTTTATAAAAAAATATTAGAAATTTACTAGTATATTTATTTACAAGTAGGAAAAATAGTGGTATTATTGATAGGTTAGATTAATTATTTTGATATATAATTATCTATAGTAAAAAAATATATTATATAAATTTATTTTATAAGTTAATTACTCAAGGAGAAAGAAATGTCAGTAAAATTAAGAGATGATGTTAGAAATATAGCTATTATTGCTCACGTTGACCATGGTAAAACAACATTAGTTGATGAACTGCTAAAACAATCAGGTATTTTTCGTTCTAATGAACATGTAGAAGAAAGAGCAATGGATTCTAATGATATAGAAAGAGAACGTGGTATTACTATTTTAGCAAAAAATACTGCGATTGATTATAAAGGAAAAAGAATTAATATTCTAGACACACCAGGACATGCCGACTTTGGTGGAGAAGTTGAGCGTATTATGAAAATGGTTGATGGTGTTCTTTTAGTAGTAGACGCTTATGAAGGAACTATGCCACAAACTCGTTTTGTACTTAAAAAAGCTCTTGAACAGAATTTAAAACCTATCGTTGTTGTTAACAAAATTGATAAAGATTCTGCAAGACCTGAAGAAGTAGTTGATGAAGTTATCGATTTATTTATCGAATTAGGTGCTAATGATGACCAACTTGAATTCCCTGTTGTCTATGCCTCAGCAATTAACGGAACAGCATCTTTAGAAAGTAATCCAAATCTACAAGATGAAAACATGCAATGCTTATATGATACTATTATTGATTATGTACCAGCACCAGTTGATAATCGTGATGAACCACTTCAATTCCAAGTAGCGTTATTAGATTATAATGACTATGTTGGACGTATTGGTATTGGTCGTGTATTTAGAGGAAGTATGAAAGTTGGAGAATCTGTTTCTCTAATGAAATTAGATGGAACTGTTAAAAATTTCCGTGTAACAAAGATTTTTGGTTATTTTGGGCTTAAACGTGATGAAATTCAAGAAGCCCATGCGGGAGATATTGTTGCTGTAAGTGGTATGGATGATATTAACGTTGGTGAAACGGTTTGTCCTACTGAGCACCAAGAAGCACTTCCTATACTTCACATTGATGAACCAACTTTACAAATGACGTTCTTAGTAAATAATTCACCATTTGCAGGAAAAGAAGGGAAATTTGTTACGGCAAGAAAATTAGAAGATAGATTAATGCAACAACTAGAAACTGATGTATCTCTTCGAGTTGAATCAAATAGTAGTGATTCTTGGGTTGTAAGTGGACGTGGTGAGCTGCACTTTATCTATCTTTAATTGAGAATTTACGTCGTGAAGGTTATGAACTTCAAGTATCTAAACCAGAAGTAATTATCCGTAATATTGACGGAGTAGATTGTGAACCAGTTGAACGTGTTCAAGTAGATGTACCAGACGAAAGTGTAGGAGCTGTAATTGAATCTCTAGGACAACGTAAAGGTGACATGGTAGATATGCAAGCTGATGGAAATGGACAAACACGTCTTATCTTTAATGTACCAGCGCGTGGTCTTATCGGATATAGTACAGAATTTATGTCTATGACAAAAGGATATGGAATTATTAATCATACATTTGATTCTTATCAACCAATGCAAAAAGGTAAAGTTGGTGGACGTAGAAATGGCGTACTTGTTGCATTAGAAAATGGTCAAGCGACAGCTTATTCAATTTCTAGTTTAGAGGATCGTGGTACAGTGTTTATTGAACCAGGTACAGAGGTTTACGGAGGTATGATTGTAGGAGAAAATAGTCGTGAAAATGATTTAACGGTAAATATTACGAAAGCAAAAGCTCAAACAAACGTTCGTTCTTCTACAAAAGATCAAACAGTAACTCTTAAAAAAGCACGTATTATGACATTAGAAGAAAGTTTAGAGTACTTGAGTGATGATGAGTATTTAGAAGTAACCCCTGAATCAATAAGATTACGTAAAAAAGAATTAGATAAAGCGGTGCGTGAAAAAGCAGCACGCAAAGCTAAATATGCAGAAGAATAAATTCAATAAAAAGAAACTTTTATAATATAGAGTTTCTTTTTTTATTGAAAAAAATATAATTTTTATATTATATATCTATTTACCTATAAATAAGGAAATGTAAGTATAGTATTTTATTATATTTATTATATTCTAAAAATATAATAAAATATATTGATTTATAAAGTTCTTGATAAGGTTATAATGCTTATGTTATAATATTTATAGATATTAATCTAAAAAAATATAATTAAACAATTTATAAAAAGGAGGCGGTATTATGGCTTTAAAATACGACGTTGTAATAAAAAAACAACAGGGGAATGGGAAGTGGAGAACAAGAATTAATAGATAATTTAATGAAAGGGTTCATTCATGTTCTTTCTCAAAAAGAACATTTACCACAACATATTGTTTTTTATGGTGAAGGAGTAAAATTAACTACTAAAGGCTCTGAATCACTAGAAGATCTTACTAGAATTAGAAAAACCGAGGTGTTAAAAATTCTTTCATGTGGAATATGTCTAGATTATTATGATTTAGATGATTACCTTAAAGTAGGTGGAACTACAACAATGTCAGAGGTTATTGATATAATGACTAATAGTGATCTAGTAGTTGAACCATAATAATGTTATAAGGCTAGTTGATATAATAATGAATCACGAGGAGATTAATGAAAGGTGATAACAATATATTACTAGCCATTTGCTTTTATTTAGGAGGTATATATGACGTAAATTTAAACCTTTTACAACAACTTTAATAGGTAGTCTTCCGAGATCTAAAAGAACTACTATTATTGAAAAGAAAGTAGTAATAATAGTTCGAAAATATGAAAAAGCGTATAAAGAAAAATTATTGGAAGAAACTCGCAGAGTAGTTGAATTACAAAAAGAATGTGGAATTGATGTAATAGTAAGCGGTGAGTTAAATAGAGATAATTATATGAGTTATGTGGCTGAAGTCGTTGATGGTATAAAATTACTTAATATGGAAGAAGTAATGTCGTTAACTAATAATACTGATAATTTTAGCAAGAGTTTAGAAGAAATGGATGCTGCAGACGATACGATGAATAGCCCTATATGTTTTTCAAAACTTGATACAAAAAAGAGACTTAATGATTTTGAATTTAGTATCTTAAAAGAATTAGTAGATGGCGATATAAAATGCACCTTACCAAGTCCATATTTATTAACACGTTCAATGTGGTTAAAAGAAGTAACAGGAAAAGTTTATGATGGGCGTCGTGAATTGGGAGAAGATGTTGTAGAACTTTTATGTAATGAAATTGGTAAATTGATAGAAAGTGGAGCCAAAATAATTCAAATTGATGAACCTATTTTATCTGAGGTAGTATTTACTAATGAAAAAGCAGATAACTCTTTTTACTGAGGTGCCTTATCAGAAAAAGTCAAGGTTGACAAAGAGTTAAAATTTGCAAAAACATTGCTGACACCTGTACTTGCAGAAATTAGAAAGTATGAAGGTGTCACTAGTGCAATGCATGTATGTCGAGGGAATTGGACTACAGATGAGAGTGTTTTATTACATGGCGCATATGATAAATTAGGTAAGTTTTTTGATTCGCTAGATGTAGATATGTTAGCACTAGAATTTTCAACACCGCGAGCAGGAGAAATAGAAAAACTATTCTTTAATAACTTCTTAGATACCAAGATAATTCTAGGGTTTGGTTGTATTAACCCGCGAAGTGAACGAATTGAATCTGTTGAAGAAATAGTTGAAAAGGGTAGAGGAAGTTTTACAGTTTCTTCCACCTGAAAAAATTTGGTTAAATCCCGATTGTGGTTTTGCAACATTCGCTAAGCGACCGTTAAATCCGTACCCGATTATCCAAAAAAAATTGAAAAATATGGTTGCAGCAGCGCAAATATTGAGAGAAAGATACTACAAAAATTAAAGGAGCTAATTAATTAGCTCCTTTAATTTTTTAATTTCTAAGTTTCCATCTTTAAGAGAGATATTATCGCCTTCTTTTACTTCATCATACTGTTCTTTAGTAACGGTAACGTGTTTTATTTCGCCATCTTTAGTTTTTATTTCAAGCATATAAACAGGTACCTTACTATCTTTAACATTATCTACCAATTCTTTTTTTGTTTATCACTAGCATGAATATGATTACGAGAAGCTGTTGAATTAAATAGTGTGTACCATAAAAGCGCATTTGTGATACTGCTTCCTGAGAAAAAACCACTATTTCTGTAATTATTATTTAAATACTCTGTATATTGCTTTTTTTGTAACCTTTTATTATTATAACTATTATAGTTTTTTTGTTGTAAGTTCCTTTAGAGTTTTTAGAACTTGAGTTAGAAGTAGGTTTATTGCTAGATGTTTGAGAACTTGGTTTTGCATTCGGTTTACTGCTGGTAGGTTTGCTACTTGGTTTTGCTGAAGGGCGCGGAGTAGAGCTTTTTTTAGCATCTGCAACATAAGTATTTGTTATCCCAATTGAAGAAAATATAAGTGTAAGAGAAAATAAAATTTTCCCTAATCTTTTTAATTGTTTATTTTTCATAAAATCTAACCTCTTATTAATTATTTATTTTTCAGTACTACGCTTAGCAACAACGGTGCCTTCAATACTTTCATTAGAACTTGTTTCACTTTTTACAGTGTTTTCTATATTTGTTTTGTCCTCAACGTTATCTGAATTAGTGTTATTGTTAAAGTAATAATATATACCGATTGCTAGCAGAGAAATAATCAATAGTGTAGAAAAAATTTTAAAAAACCTAACCATATTAGAATCCTCCTAGAGTATAACCTTTCAAGTCTAATGCGCGTTTTAGTCTATCATATTCTGATGCGGGTACTTCTAGTTCTTCATCATTGACTTGGCTAATAGTTGCATAATCATCATCTAAACCTTTCCAAATATCAACAACATTATCAAGATTTAAAAAGCCCTCGAGTACCATCAATTAGTGTTATTTCAAACCAATTCATAAAAAAATAGTCTCCTTTTTAAAATTATGATTTTTATTATAGCATAGCTTTATACAAAAATGTAGTAGGCAAAAATTAAGAGAAGTAAAAAAATTTATTTATAGAGGAAAAATTAATGTATATTTTATGAAAATTTGATATAATTAAGTAAATAGTAAAAATAGTGAGGATGAAAAATGAAAGTATCTGTAATTGGTTCAGGAAGTTGGGGAACAGCCTTGTCACAGGCAATAGTAGACAATGGGCATGAATTGTTACTGTACGCTAGGACAGAAAAGGCCAGAGATGAAATTAATATTGAGCATACAAACAAAAGATATTTGAAAGATGCTGTATTACCTAATGAAATTGTAGCGACATCTGATTTAAGTGAGGCGGTTACTTTTGCTGATGTAATAGTAATTGCAGTACCTACAAAAGTTATGAGGGAAACTGCTAGGAAAATAAATGAATATTTGGAAAAGCCGAAATATATTATTCACGTTTCTAAAGGATTAGAGATGGAGACAAATAAAAGAATGTCAGAGGTTATAAAAGATGAAATAATATCTGACAATCTGAAAGGTGTGGGTGTTTTGAGTGGGCCTTCCCATGCTGAAGAATTAATTCTTCGAAATCCTACAGTAGTTGCAATTGCCTCTGAAAATGATGAATTGAATAAACTAGCACAAGAAATTTTCCATAATAAATATTTTAGAATATATGTCAATAAGGATATTATTGGAGTTGAAGTAGGTGGTGCGCTAAAAAATATAATAGCATTAGGTTGTGGTATTATAGATGGAATGCAGTATGGTGATAATGCAAAGGCAGCCTTACTTACACGTGGTTTAATAGAAATAACACGACTTGGAAAAAAACTAGGCGCAGATGAAATGACATTTTTAGGTCTTGGAGGAATTGGAGACCTGGTGGTAACTTGTACATCTAAGCACTCAAGAAACTACAATTGTGGATACTTAATCGGGCAAGGGTATACATTAGAACAAGCCATAGAAAAATTAGATATGGTTGCAGAGGGTGTAAGAACTACAAAAGTTTGTTATTTTCTATCGAAAAAATATAATGTTTATATGCCTATTACCGAAAATATTTATAAAGTTCTATATGAGGGATTAAGTATTAAAAGATTGTGTTAATAATTTAATGAAAAATGGCTGCCGAAGAACTAAATAAATTTGAGTAAAAAGAAGGTTTATCTAAATAAATTAGTAGAAAAAAAGCTAGATTTTTTTAAGAAAATTTATTAAAAAAATATAGAAAAAAATAGGTGTTTTCGCTATTTTTTTCTTTAATAAATCCTTGATTATTAGTAATTTATATGGTAATATTTAATAAGTGAAGCGGGTAACCGCTACTCAATAATGGAGGTAAAGAATTAATGAATAAATCAGAATTAATTTCAAAAGTAGCTGAAAAATCAGGACTACAAAAAAAACAAGCAACTGCTGCTATCGAAGCATTCGTAGAAACAGTTGAAGAAACTTTAGCTAAAGGTGAAAAAAATCCAAATTATTGGATTTGGTAACTTTGAAGTTAGAGAGAGAGCTGCTCGTAAAGGACGTAACCCTCAAACTAACGAAGTTATCGAAATCGCTGCTAGTAAAGTACCTGCATTCAAAGCTGGTAAAGCTCTTAAAGACGCAGTTAAATAATAAAAATTTAATTTTAAGAGGAGTTACTTACGGGTAACTTCTTTTTTTATAAAATTCGGAGGTTAATTTTGAAAAATAAGGAACAATCACAACAACTAATAAAAACATTATTAGAAAATATAGGTGAAGATACTTCAAGAGCTGGATTTAATAGATACACCGAAAAAGATGTGTAAATATGTATGAAGAGTTACTGTCTAAAACTAATGTGGATCCAAAAGAAGAAATTAATACATTTTTTGAATCAGAGAATGATGAACCAATATTAGTCAAAGATATTCAATTTTATTCATTATGCGAACATCACATGCTACCTTTTTACGGAGTTTGCCATATCGCTTATGTTCCTAATAATAAAAAAATCACTGGTCTTAGTAAATTGGCGCGTCTTGTAGAGAGTGCAAGCCGTAGACTTCAAATTCAAGAAGATATGACACTTATGTTGGTAAATGCAATAGAAGAGCAATTACAACCTAAAGGTGTATATGTAATTATAGAAGCGGAGCATATGTGTATGGCAATGCGTGGTATTAAAAAAATAGGCTCAAAAACAGTAACTAGTAAAAAAACTGGTGTTTTTTTAGAAGATACAGAACTAGTCAAAAGATATTCAATATAAAATTAAGTTATAATTTGAAGAATTGTAAAGAGATAAGGAGTATATTATGAAAGAAACTAGCTATATTATTATAAGAGCAGAAGTTGATAATGTGAAGGTAATTACTAAGAAAACAAATAATGAAGAAGCTTTAGAAATATTAAATAAGGGAGAGGTCATTATCCTAAATGTGTTTTGATAATATCGTTAATTTCAAAGTTCAAGGTAGAGCAAGAATAGTATCGAATTTAGACCAAGTGATTTCTGGTAATTAAAAAGTTCGTTGGAATTTTCCAACGAACTTTTTTAGTGTTTTATTAGAATAGTAATTTATCTGCTCCACCTAATTTATAATCAAGGGCTGCCATTGCAAGTACATTAATGAAGTGCCATGGGCGGTCAAATTCTGGTTGGAAGAATATGTCAGCAAGTGCTAATTGTTCTAAAGTCCAGTCTGATGCGATAGCTATAGATAATGCTGCGATAGCGCTAGAAACGTCATGTTTAGACATTAATTGAGCTCCTAAAACTCTGTGCGTATCTTCATCGAAGTAGATTTTCATGTGAACAAGATTATTTTCTTTTCTCATAAAGTCTGGGTAAATCTTCTCCTCTACATATTTAGAAGAGACCTTACCATCATAAAGGCTAACACCATTTTGTGATAATCCAGTACTCACAAATTTATAATCAAAGAATGATAATGCTGATGTACCATTAACAGCAGGCATTTTAGTTTTGATTCCCATAGCATTTAATGCTGCAATTACTCCTTGACGTCGTGCTAAAGTAGCAAGTGCAATTGGTAATTGACCGCGAGTAGGAGCATATGGAAGAAGTGTAGAGTCTCCACCAGCATATACATCTTTAGCAGATGTTTCTAGGTATTCATTAGTTATAACAAAGCCACGCTCAGTTAATTCTAATTCACCATTTAACCATGAAGCGTCAGGGCGAACCCCAACTGACATAATTACTGTGTCTGCTTCATATTCGCCTTTGTCTGTTACAACAGATGTAACTTTTCCATTTTCACCTTTAAATGAAAGAACTTTTTCCCCACCATGAACTTTAAGGTTGTGTTTTGCACCTTCATTAGTTAAAATATCAGTAAGTTCTTGGTCTAGATATGTATTTAGAATCCTTGGGGCAAAATCAACGATTGTAACATCGATGCCATGTTTTGCATAAGATTCTGCAACTTCAAGACCGATATAGCCACCACCTACAACTACTGTTTTTTTACTTTTTTGCATACAATCGTATACTGCTTGAGTATCTTCTGGTCCGCGGAATGTATGAATATTCTCTAATTCTATTCCTTCAAATGGTGGTTTAATTGCTGCGCCACCTGGGCTTAAAAGAAGTTTATCATAGTTTTGTTTTTCTTCTTCTCCAGAAGAAGTTTTTACTATTATGTATTTCTCTTTTGTATTCAATCCTATAACATCGCTATTGCAGTGAATATTAATTCCTTGTTCAGCATAAGATTTTTCTGTTGCAAAGTGTAATTCTGATAATGCTTTAGATGTCCCATCTAAATAAGATTGACTACCTCATCCCATAAAAGAAGCGCTAGAGCCTCTCTCATATAAATGAATATCAGCATTTTTGTCATTTTTTAAAATAGTTTGAACTGCTTCATATCCGAAGTGCGATGTTCCAACAACTATATATTTCATTGTTTTTTTCCTCCTGTATCTATAAATTATAATTAGGTGTATTAATATACATTTTAAATTTTAACATGAAACGCTTTTATATAAAAAAATAATTTGTTTAAAAATAAAATAAAAAAATAATTATATAGCTAATTAGTAGAAATTTTTTTATAATTTAAAAATATAACGATAAAAGTTAAATATAAATGCACTTTAAAAAAATAAAAAAATCAATAATTTGACTTTATTTGACTTTTGTTTTTATTATGAACAGTAGAAAAAAATCTTTTTTTATTATATAAAGAATATATAAAGAAGATTTTATTAATAAATTATTTATTTTTGCTTTTAAAGTTAATATGATATATAATTATTAATGACATAATTTTTAAAAAGAGGTAATAGAAATGATTAAACCGTTATTTGACAATGTTTTTACTAAAAAAATTGAGGTAGAGAAAGCGACAACTAGTGGAATTGTCTTGGCTTCTAAAGAGGATACATCTAACATTGGAATAGTAGTAGCGTTGGGTGAGAGTTGTTTACTATCTACTGATAATGAAGGAGAACTAAGTGCAGGAAGTAAAGTAGTTTTTCTGATAAGTATAAAAAAGTAGATTTTGAAGGGCAAGAATATTATTTAGTTAATGAAGAGGAAGTTCTTGCGGTAATAGAAGATTAGGAGGATATATGGTTAAAGAGTTAAAATTTTCAGAAGATGCACGTCAATCAATGAAGCGTGGTGTTGATAAGCTTGCTAATGCTGTTAAAGTAACATTAGGACCTAAGGGGCGTAATGTTGTGTTAGATAGAAAGTTTGGATCACCACTAATCACGAATGATGGAGTATCGATAGCTAAAGAAATAGAATTAGAAGATCCTTATGAAAATATGGGGGCCAAATTAGTAGCTGAAGTTGCAAATAAAACTAATGAAATTGCAGGAGATGGCACTACTACAGCAACAATTTTGGCACAATCAATGATAACGGAAGGTCTTAAAAATGTAACTAGCGGGGCAAATCCTGTCGGGCTGCGTCGCGGAATGGAGCGTGCAGTTAAAGTTGCAGTTGAACGTCTTCGTGAAATTAGCGTAACTGTAGATTCTAAAGGTAAAATAGCTCAAGTAGGTGCTATTTCTGCTGCGGATGAAGAAGTAGGTAAGTTTATTTCTGAAGCAATGGATAAAGTAGGAAATGACGGTGTTATTACTATCGAAGAATCTCAAGGATTAGAAACTATGCTAGAAGTTGTAGAAGGTATGCAGTTTGACCGTGGATATCTTTCGCCATATATGGTAAGCGATACAGAGAAAATGCTAGCGGATTTAGACAATCCATATATTCTTGTTACTGATAAAAAGATTAATGCAGTTCAAGAAATTTTGCCAGTTTTAGAAGAAGTAGTTGCTGCTGCCAAACCACTTCTTATTATAGCGGATGATGTCGAACAAGAAGCTATAGCGACGTTGGTAGTCAACAAATTGCGCGGGACATTCAATGTAGTAGCTGTTAAAGCACCTGGTTTTGGTGAAAGAAGAAAAGCAATTTTAGAAGATGTTGCTATATTAACAGGAGCAACATTAATAACAGAAGACTTAGGATTAGATCTTAAGGATGCGAATATTACAATGTTAGGTAATTCATCAAAAGTAAATGTTACAAAAGAACGTACGATTATTGTTGATGGTAAGGGAAATAAAGAAGATATAGAAAGTCGTAAAAGCCAAATAAAATCATTATATGCAGAATCAACTTCAGAGTTTGATCGTGAGAAGTTACAGGAACGCTTAGCAAAATTATCAGGTGGTGTAGCTGTAATAAAAGTTGGTGCAGCGACAGAAACAGAACTAAAAGAGAAAAAACTACGCATAGAAGACGCACTTAATTCAACTCGTGCTGCGGTCGAAGAAGGAATTGTTGCAGGAGGAGGAACAGCTCTTGTTCAAGTGATTTCTGAAGTGGAAAAATTAGTAGCTACAGGTGATGAACAAACAGGTATTAATATTATAAAAAAAGCACTAGAAGCACCGGTTCGTCAGATTGCAGAAAACGCAGGATTAGAAAGTAGTGTTATTGTTGAAAAACTAAAATCTGAAGAAATAGGTATAGGGTTTAATGCTGCTACAGAAGAATGGGTTGATATGATAAAAGCGGGAATAGTAGACCCAACGAAAGTAACTCGTTCAGCGTTACAAAATGCTGCGAGTGTGTCTAGTTTATTCTTATCAACAGAAGCAGTTGTAGCTGATATTACAGAGGAATCGCCTATGCAACCTCAGATGCCAATGATGTAGTATTCTTGAAAATGCAAAATAGTTGAATAAGTGACAATATTATAATAAGATAGAATTATATAAAGTAAAAGGAGATAAAATAATGAGAGAGATTACAGATAAAGAATTTTTTTGAATTATCAAAAACAGACAGCGTTAAGGTTTTTTTGACTTTTGGGCACCATGGTGTGGTCCTTGTAAAATGCTAGCGCCAGTGTTAGAAGAAGTTTCAAATGAGCTTACTAACATTGAATTCTATAAAATTAATGTAGATGAAAAATCAAGAAGCAGCTGGAGAATACGGAGTAATGTCAATTCCTACATTACTTGTAATGAAAAAAATGGTGAAGTTTTTAGAAGAAAAAAACAGGTTACCAACCAAAAAGAAGCATTAGTACAATTATTATCTAAATATTAATTAATAGTAAAAATCCTAATTTTTAAAATTAGGGATTTTTGAAAATATAGATTAAAGGAAGTCAGTACATTGACTTCCTTTATCTTATAATTAATAATTTTTTAAGTAATGATCAATTTCCCAATCTGTAACTTGTGTTCTAAATGAATCCCATTCTATAGATTTTGCTTCGATAAAATTATAGAAGATGTGATTACCAAGAGCTTCTTTCATGATTGATGAAGAGTTTAGTTCTTTAAGTGCTGTATATAAAGTAGAAGGGAGTTCATCTATTCCATTTGGCAATTCTTTCTTCACGAGTCATGACATAAATATTACTTTTTACTTCATCAGCAGGAACAAGTTTGTTTTCTATACCATCTAGACCGGCAGCTAGAATAGTAGACATTGCTAAGTATGGATTAGCAGCTGGATCAACAGATCTAACCTCTACACGAGTTGAGTTTCCACGTGATGCTGGAACACGAACCAACGGAGAACGATTAGAAGTAGACCAAGCAACATAACAAGGAGCTTCATATCCAGGGACTAGGCGTTTATAAGAGTTAACTGTAGGATTGCAAATAGCTGTAAAGCTACGTGCATGTTTTAAAACCCCGGCAATAAAGTGTGAAGCAGTTTCTGAAAGACCGTTCTCACTGCTTTCATCATAAAAACTATTTTCTCCTTTACTAAATAAAGAAACATTACAGTGCATACCAGAGCCATTAATACCAAACATAGGTTTTGGCATGAACGTCGCATGTAGACCGTGTTTTCTCGCTATAGTTTTGACAATAAGTTTAAAAGTTTGAATGTTATCACAAGCTGAGATTACATCATCATATTTGAAATCTATTTCGTGTTGACCTGGAGCCACCTCATGATGACTGGCTTCGATATCAAAACCAAGGTTCTCTAATTCTAAAACAATATCACGTCGTACATTTTCCCCAAGATCAACAGGAGCTAAGTCAAAATAACCACCATTATCATTCAATTCTAAACTAGGTTCGCCATTTTCTTTAAGCCTAAATAGGAAAAATTCTGGTTCTGGTCCTAAATTTAATGTATCAAAACCTAATTCATTCATTTTTTTAAGAATTCGTTTTAAATTACCGCGTGGATCACCAGCAAAAGGTTTTCCGTCAACAGTATACACATCACAGATAAAAGCGTGCTACTTTTCCATATTCACTATCCCATGAGAAATACTAAGAATGTGTTTAAATCTGGGTATAAATACATATCACTTTCTTCAATACGAACAAACCCTTCTATAGAAGAACCATCAAACATCATTTTATTATCTAAAACTTTTTCTATTTGACTTACTGGTACTTCTACATTTTTTTATTGTTCCAGTAATATCTGTAAATTGTAATCTAATGTATTTCACATTTTTCTTCTTTAATTCTTTTTTTAAAAATATCTTCTCTAGTAATTTTTTTGTAGCCATGTTAACTCCTTTTTTTGTAATAAAATCTAACGTCAAAATTTATTTTTGTTGTTATAAAATCTTGATAAGTCGCCTCGACCTATAGATCGTTCTCTAGGAAGACCACTAGGACCAGCAAAAATATCATTATGAATAATTTGTCGTAACTGTGTAGTTTCATTTAGAAACTTCTTTTTCATTAATTATTTCATCGATAGCTTTTTAAATTAAAAGCCTTTTTGTTAACAAATCTTTAATTGTTAGTAGTTTATCGATGTCATTTAAAGAAAACAGCCGGGTATTACCCTCAGTACGATTAGGAGTGAAAAGTTTCTTTTTCTTCATAGTAACGAATCTGTCGTGCAGATAACTGTGTAATTTTGGTAACGACACTTATTGAGAAAAACAGGAAGATTTTTTTGAAACTCTTTGAACCCCATCTAATCACCTCACTTTAAATTTGTGAAATAAATATTTTTTTAATCTACATATGTATAATAGCAAAAAAAGTATAACAATATAAAGTATATGTTAGAAAATATAACATATACTTCGAAATATAACATGATTTTACTTGAAAAAAAGCAAAAGATAGTTAACAAGATTTAATGAAAAGTAATATGGCTATGTAGATGAGTTTCATTTCATTGAAGAATTTTTTTAATAATCAGAAAAATGTATTTAAAAAAATTTTTAAAAAAATCATGATAGAATAGACTATATAACAAATAAGAAAGGATAGACAGTATGGTAATATTTTTTTATCTGTTATGGTATTCCTTATCTCTTTTGTACTATTATTAGGGACATATATATTATTAGTTGCTAATAATAAAATTAAGAAGAGACGTATGGATAAAGTTTTTAAAATTGATAGCAGCCTATAGTCTAGTTACAGCTTTAGTGTACTGTTATCAATATTTATATTTATAATATAAAATATGTTTGGAAGTGAAAATTTTGAAAAAAAGATTCCTTGTTTAAAGGAACTGCAATGCTTAGTATTAGTTTAATATTAACAAAAATTTTTAGGAGCTATTTATCTTATTCCATTTTATCAAATAATAGGTGGAGAAGAACAAATGGCATTGTACAATTATGGTTATAGTTATTACGCAACAATTTTAGAAATTTCTGCCGCAGGGACGCCTCTAGCAATAGCAAAATTAGTTGCAAAATATAATGCACTTGGAGCATATAGTGTAAGTAGACGCATATACAAAATGGGTTCATGGTTATTAATAATTATGGGAATAGTAGGTTTTTGTGTCTTGTTTTTTGGTTCTGATTATATTTCTGAACAAATTTTAATAAGTAATCAACAAAAATTCACACCAGCAGATGGAGCGTTAGTTTTAAAAAGCTTAAGTTTTGGGGTGCCTATAGTTTTAGTTTCAGCAGGACTTAGAGGATTATTCCAAGGTCATGAGGTAATGTTGCCATCGGCAATAAGCCAATTTATTGAACAAGTTGTTCGTATTGTATTTATGTTAGGGGCAACATATGTTGTTATTAAAATTTTAGGGTATGGTATTGTTGAAGGGAACGTAACTGCAACATTTGCAGCAGCGGTAGGTGCAGTATTTTCCGTTCTTACACTATTTTATTTTTATAAAAAATATAAAAAAACTCTTTAGACTATAATACAGAAAACGATGAGGTAGAATTAAATATTTCAACAATGAGCCTTGTGAAGGAATTTTTCTCTGTATCTATTCCATTTATCTTTATAGTTGGATTATTTCCTATCTTAAATATTATAGATCAACATAATTTTATTCATGGTATGACAGAAATAGGTAAGGCAGATATAGTAGATGGTAGATTTTCAGCCTTACAGCTTGTTAACAAAATAGTTATGATAGCAGTAGCTATTGCACCAGCATTTTCTAGCACGTTTTTACCTTCTATAACTAGATTGTATGCAGTGGGAGAGAAAGCTGGAGTTAGTAATCAAATAAATAAAGTGGTGTTGTCTTTAATGATGGTGGTTTTACCAGCATTAGTTGGGATGTATATTTTAGCTGATCCTTTATATTCAGCATTCTATAGTAGGAGCTTGATAAATTCTGAATTATTAAGGTTTTATCTACCACTTGCGATATTATATTCTATCTATAGTTTAACTAGTGTAATAATGCAGGCAATTAATAGACAGTTAATAAATTTGATTACAATAATCTTCGGGTTAGTGATTAAATACGTAACAATAAAGCCATTGGTTATTATGTTTGAAACTAATGGAGTAATTTTATCCTCTATAGTGACTTACTTAGTAATGATAATTATTAATTTAGTTGTTATTAATGCAGAAGTAAGATTAAGAATGATTGAGTTTGTTAAAAAAATTTATTATCTTGGTGTGCAGTTGTTTTTATAATGTTTATAGCGGTAGCAGCGGTTTATGAAGCTATAATATCAAATTTTGTCTTAGAGGCAAAACTATCAAGTATGATTTTAATAGTTATTTGTGCAGTACTAGGTGCTATAATCTATTTTTTTACAGTATTGTTAATATGGGATTTGTGGAATACTTATTTGGTAGAAAAAAATAACATTAAAAAAACCTTAAGAGTCTAAGGAGAAAAAAATATAGTGAGATTAGATAAATACATAGGGCACACTACTTTACTAAGCAGGGCAGAGTCGAAGATTATAAAAAAAAAGGGGTTTTAGTCAATGGAAACATTGTTAAGACACCGGATTTTTAAAATAGATGAATTCAATGATGAAGTTATAGTAAATGAAAAAAAGCTTATTTATCAAAAAGTATATTTATATTATGATGAATAAACCCAAGGGGGTAATATCTGCTACAGAAGATAGTATATCTAGGACTGTAATTGATTTGCTGGAAGAAAAAGATTGTATTTTTGAACCATTTCCGGTAGGAAGATTGGATAAAGATACAGAAGGATTAATGTTACTAACAAATGATGGAAATTTAGGACATCAACTTACATCACCTAAAAAAAGATGTTGAAAAAAACAATATTATGTTGAAGTAAGTGGGGTTTTAAAGGTTGAGCATATACCTTATTTAAAAGAAGGAATAATACTTGAAGATGGGTATAAGTGTAAAAGTGCAAAATTAGATATTTTAACTTCAGATGTATCTAAAAGTACGGCGTATATTTATGTAACGGAAGGTAAGTTTCATCAAGTTAAAAGAATGATGAAAGCACTAGGTTGCGAAGTAACATATTTAAAAAGATTATCTATAGGGGAGTTAGTTTTTAGATGAAACTTTAGAACTAGGTAAGTATAGATATTTAACAGAACAGGAACTGAAAAAAATTAAAAAATTAATGGAGGAATATATTATGAATATCAATTTTAAACAAGAAGTTCAAAATCATAAGGAGGATTTGTTAAAAGACCTATTTGAGTTATTAAGTATTCGTTCTATTTTAGGAACAGATATTACTGAGGAAACACCATTTGGCAGCGGTCCAAGAGAAGCTCTTGATAAAATGTTATCGTTTGGTGAGCGTGATGGCTATAAAACTAAATTAGTAGAAAATAAAGCAGGTCATATTGAAGTGGGAGAAGGAGAAGAGTTATTTGGTATCCTAGGTCATGTTGACGTAGTTCCAGTGGTAGAAGCGGATTGGACTAGCCATCCTTTTAAACCAGAAGTTCGTGATGGAAAAATTTATGCACGTGGTTCATTAGATGATAAAGGACCAACAATGGCTGCTTATTATGCTGTTAAACTTCTTGATAAATTAGGGAGTGAAATGGAATAAACGTATTCGCCTAATCATAGGTAGTGATGAAGAAACAGGATTTAGATGTGTAAAATCATATTTTGAACATGAAGAACAACCAGCACTAGGATTTACACCTGATGCAATGTTCCCTCTTGTATATGCAGAAAAAGCTCGTGCAACATTTGATCATAAATTAGAATTCAAATCAGAAGAAGGAAATTTTGATTATAAACTAGTTAAATTTAACGGTGGTCAAGTATTAAATATGGTAGTTGCAAGTGCAGAGGCTGTTCTTAACGGAGAAGCACGTGATATTGAAGAAAAATTTGACAAATTCTTAGCAGCTGAAAAATTAGAAGGAGAAGTTAAAGTTTCTGATGTTATTACTTTAGTATTAAAAGGTAAAGCAGCTCATGGATCAACACCACAATTTGGTATTAATGCCGCAACAAAATTAGCAGAATTTTTAAATACATTAAGCTTAGATGTTAATGGTAAAAATTATGTAGAATACATTGCTACACGCCTTGCTAATGACCCATTTGGTAAAGTATTAGGAATTGAGTATTCTGATGATGAAATGGGTGCTTCAACATATAACTATGGAATTCTAAAATATGATGCAGTAGAAAAAATAGGGGTTATTTCAACAGACTGTCGTCATCCTAAAAACTTTGATTTAGTATCTAAACTTGCAACTTTAAAAGAAGATAATATGGTTATAGAAGTGACAAGTACTAAGGAAGCACACTATGTTCCAAAAGATGATGAACTTGTTACAACATTAGTTGATGTCTATAGAAAACATACTGGCGATACTAAAAATGATGCCTTCGTACTTGGAGGAGGAACTTATGCACGTTGCCTTAAAAAAGGTGTAGCATTTGGTCTATTGTTCCCAGGTAAACAAGATACAATGCATCAAGCCAATGAATTTTTAGAAATTGAAGATTTATTATTAGCAACTGCAATTTATGCTGAAGGTATATATCGACTTTGTTGTGAATAAAAAAATTTTTTTATAAAAAAATATTTATTTGTTATAAGAAACTTTTCTTTATTAGACAAGTTAAAAAAACATTCTCAAAGATATTTAATTAAATACTACAGAGTGATAATTAAAATATCTTTGAGAATTTTTAATTATGTAACAAAAATAGTAACTTGAAAAAAATAAGTTCAAAGATTGTAAAATAAATAGTGCATTACAGTTTATAAAAGAGAATTTTAAGAAAGGAGTAGGAATATGTCTAAAGAATATTATCAAATGGGTTGGACTTTAGATGAAAATTATGAAGAAGATTATTTTTGTTCACGAGATAATCGTCGTTATTTTATAAAAAAGAATACTACTCCTATGATTGCAACTCTTTCTGCGGAGGGTATAGTGCCTCGTTTACGTTGGACTAAAAGAATAAGCAACGGAGATGTTTTAATTGCTCAAGATTTTGAACATGGAAGAACGCTTGAGAAGGAAGATATGACTGATAAGCGTATTCCTGAAATTCTAAAAAAAGTTCATACGTCTCCAAAGTTAAAAAAGATTATGAAGGCGCAAGGATATAAAGAAGAGACAGCTTCTAATTCACTTAATAATCTAAAAACCATTATTGCAGATGAATTGAGAAAAAATAAAAATGTAGTTGATGCATTAAACTATTTGGAGAATTTCTTACCAGATGAAGATATAGAATATACTCCATGTCATACAGATCTTCATAAGGATAATTGGTTATTGTCTGACAAAAGGAAAACTATTTTTGGTTGATTGGGAACATTCAATATTGTGTGATCCTGCAATAGATATTTCTTTTATATTATATCGCTATATACCACAAGAAAAGTGGGGAGAATGGCTGGAAATCTATGGTCAAGAACCAACGATAAAGTATAGAAGTAGATTAAAATGGTATATAACACTACAGTCTGTTATTATGATAGTTTGGTACCACGAAAAGAAACAGTTAACAGAGATGAATGCGTGGTTAATATTTTTTTAAATAGTATTTTTTTAACGAATTTATATAAGCATTAAGAAGGAAAAAAACCTAATTAATGCTTTTTATTTTTTTATAAACGTTGTAAAAATAGTATTTAGTTAAATTAAATGGAAGTTGACTAATTTACGGAGAAATAAAATGAATATAAAAAAATATAAATTATATCTTATTGATCTTGATGGAACTATTTATAATGGTGAAAAAAATAAAAATTTGCTAATCAATTTGTTGATTACCTAAATAAAACTAAAACAGATTACCTTTTTTTAACAAATAATTCAACAAAAGAGCCAAAAAGATGTAGTTGATAAATTAAAAAAATTTAGGTGTAAATACAACAGAAGAACATGTTTATACGTCAAGTGATGCTACAAAAATGTATCTTTTGAAGAAAGGATATAATAATATCTATATAATCGGCGAAAGAGGATTAAAAGATACTTTAGTAAATTTTGAACAAAAAAATACTGAAGATGTGGATGCTGTTATTGTTGGACTTGATAGAGAATTAACTTATGAAAAACTTACAGTTGCAACAAGAGCTGTTTTAGCTGGGGCAGAGTTAATAGGAACTAATCCAGATACGCTACTTCCAACTGCAGATGGTTTTATACCTAGTAATGGAGGACAAATAAAATATTTAGAACATGCTACGAGTGTTCAAGCGACAGTAATAGGAAAACCAAGTAAGATAATTATGGAATGTGCAATGGAACTTTTTGATTATAAAAAAGAGGAGATAGTTATGGTCGGTGATAACTATGATACTGATATAATGTCGGGTATAAATAGCGGAATCGATACTATCCATGTTCAAACAGGAGTAACTACTTTAGAAAACTTGAAACTAAAAAAAATACAACCAACATATACAATAGAAGATTTATCAAAATTAATAGAAGATTAAACTGAGGAGATTACAATGATTATAAAAAAACAGAAGAACAATTAGAAAAAAAATGAAGGAAATAGGTTTTATTTGCGCAACTATTCGCGATGAAATGAAGAAAAAAGCTGTTCCGGGGGTATCTACTAAAGAATTGGATAATATCGCGAAAGAACTATTTGAAAAATATGGTGCAAAATCAGCACCAATAACAGAATATGATTTTCCAGGATATACATGTATTTCATTAAATTACCAAGCAGCACATGGTATACCTTCTAGCACAAAAATTTTAAAAGATGGAGATTTGTTAAATATAGATGTTTCAGGTTGTAAAGATGGATATTACGCTGATACAGGGGTTTCCTTTGTTGTTGGGAAAGTTGATGATGAAATGAAAGAAAAAGTATGTGAAGTTGCTGAAGAAGCATTTTTTGAAGGAATCAAACATGCAAGAGCAGGTAGCAAAATAAATCAAATAGGAAAACATATCCATAAAAAGATTAAAGAGCATAAATTAGAAGTGATAGAGAATTTAACAGGGCATGGGATTGGAACATCTCTTCACCAAGCGCCGCAACATGTGTTTAATTACTTTGATCCATGGGATAATTTGATTTTAAAAGAAGGAATGTGTTTAGCTGTGGAGCCATTTGTATCAACAAAAGCAAAAATAGTAACAAATACAGATAAAGATGAGTGGGAATTAGTAGCAAAAGATGGTTCTTATATAGCTCAATATGAACATACTATTGTAGTAAGAGAAAATGACGAACCACTTATCTTAACAAAAAAATTGATTAATCCAATATTGAAAAAAAGTTGACAAGATAAAGAAAATGTTTTAAGATACTACTTATTAAAAAATATGGAGAGAAGTAAATGGCAGAGAATTTAGTAATAGTCGAGTCTCCTTCCAAAGCGAAAACTATAGAAAAATATCTAGGGAAAAAATATAGAGTAATATCTTCAAAAGGTCACGTAAGGGACCTTCCTAAAAGTAGAATGGGAGTAGAAGTACTAGATAATGGGAATGTTGATGTAGATTACATTTCAATTCGTGGGAAGGGTGATGTAATAAAAAGTTTAAAAAAAGAAGCGAAAGGGAAAAAAGTCTTTTTAGCATCCGACCCTGATAGAGAAGGAGAGGCAATAGCATGGCATATTGCACATATATTAGATTTAGATAATAAAGAAAATAATAGAATAGTTTTCAACGAGATAACAAAAGATGCAGTAAAGGATGCAATAAAACATCCAAGAAAAATAAATACGGATTTAGTACAATCACAACAAGCAAGACGTGTTCTAGACCGTTTAGTTGGATATAATATTTCACCAGTACTTTGGAAGAAAGTTAAGCCAAAGTTATCGGCAGGACGTGTACAAAATGCAGCGTTAAAATTGATAGTAGATAGAGAAGAAGAAATCCAAAATTTTATACCTCAAGAATATTGGACTATGCCAATAGATTTTATAAAGAATAGAAAGGTTTTAACAGCAAACTTCTATTCGCATAATGGAGAAAAGATAAAGCTTGAGAATGAAAAAGATGTAAGTAAAGTTCGTAAAGCTATAAAAGGCGAGACTTTTAAGGTAACGGATATTTCTAAAGCTAAGAAAAATCGTAATGCGCCTAATGTATATATTACTTCAACAATGCAACAAGATGCCTCACGAAAAATCAATTTTAAAACAAGAAAAACAATGAGTGTTGCTCAAGAATTGTATGAGGGAATAAACTTAAAAAAATTAGGTGGAGTAACAGGGCTTATTACTTATATGAGAACAGACTCAATAAGAGTATCAGATGAAGCGATAAAGATGGCGAGTGACTTTATTGAAAAAAATTATGGTGAAGAATATCTTGCTATTTCTACAAAAGTTAGGAAAATCTAATAAAAATGTTCAAGATGCGCATGAAGGCATACGACCAACTAATGTTAATTTCACACCAGATAGTATAAAAGAATATTTATCAAATGATCAGTATAAACTATATAAATTAATATGGGAGCGATTTGTAGCAAGCCGTATGAGTGCTGCTGTATATGAAACAACTGCAACTACATTTGAAAATAATAAAGTAGTCTATCGTGGTTCGGAGTCAAAATTATTATTTAATGGTTTTTTAGCTGTATTAAAAAGAAAAAAAGAAAAAAAGTAAAATTATTTCCAGAATTTGAAGTAGGGAAGATGCAAAAATTAAAGAAATAAAAAGAAGAACAACATTTTACTCAACCACCAGCACGTTATTCTGAAGCCAAACTTATAGCAGAACTAGAAGCATTAGGTGTTGGTAGACCTTCAACATATGCTACTATAGTAGAAACACTACAAAAACGTTATTATGCTAAGCTGCAAAATAAAGTGTTTACTCCAACAGAATTAGGTACTTTGGTAAGTAAAAATAACTGAAGAATATTTTCCAGATATTATAAATACTAAATTTACGGCTAATTTAGAAAATCAATTAGATGAGATTGCTGATGGAAAAGTTGAATGGGAAAAAGCTATTTTTGATTTTTATTCTAATTTTAAAAAAGATATAAAGAAAGCTGAATTAGAAATGGAGAAGGTAGAGATCAAACAAGAGTTTACTGGAGAAAACTGTCCAGAATGTAACTCTCCATTAGTGTTTAAATTAGGGAAATTTGGGAAATTCATAGCATGTTCTAATTTCCCAGATTGTAGATATACAAATACAATTCAGAAAAAAAGTTGGTGTAGCTTGTCCTAAATGTCATAAACATGATGTGCTAGAGAAAAAATCTAAAAAAGGGGAAAAGTGTTTTATGGTTGTGAAGGGTTCCCGAAATGTGATTTTGTGGCATGGGATAAACCTGTAAATCGTCAATGCCCTAAATGTAATAATATTCTTTTTGAAGGGAAAAAAGGAGTTTATTGTGGGAATTGTGATTATAAAGAAGAAATAAAAAAATAATAAAGATAGAAGTCGATATGTACTTATTGACTTCTATTTATATTTGGATGCTAAACGAAATGTAGCAGCTAGACCTATTCGATTGAATTGTCAGAAAAATTAAGATAAATTATAAGAAAAAAATTAAATTATTTTTAAAAAAATCTATTGACAAATTTTTTTACAAATGTATTAATCTATATAACATACCATAAATTAAAATGAAATTTAAATTATTTAGGAGGAAATGTAATGTTGAAGTTTTTAAAGAAACATTCATATATTTCAATCGGACTTATGCTATTCGCACTATTTTTTGGTGCAGGTAATCTAATTTTCCCAGCTTTTTTAGGACAAAATGCGGGAAGTAATCTATCGGTGGCTATGATAGGGTTTATTATTATGGGAGTTGGACTTCCGCTATTAGGAGTATTGGTGATGGGTTACTCAGGTGCTCAAGATTTATTAGATTTATCTAGTAGGGCAGGAAAGGGGTTTGGTATAACCTTCACTACATTGCTTTACTTGACAATTGGTCCATTTTTTGCAATTCCAAGAACAGGAACTACAACTTTTGAATTAGGATTATCTAGTTTTATAGCACCTGAAAATACAGTTATTGCACAAGCAATTTTCTTAGCTATTTTCATGGGGATTACGCTATGGTTATCATTAACACCTAATAAACTTGTAGATAGAATTGGAACAATTATAACACCTGTTTTATTAGTATCAATGATTATTTTAATTATTGCTTCATTATTAAATCCAATGGGTAGTGCACAAGCACCTACTGAAGCATATTCAACAAATTCTTTAGCATTTACTAATGGATTAATGGAAGGTTACAATACTATGGATGCACTAGCTTCATTAGTATTTGGTATTATCGTAATTAACTCAGTTAAATTATATGGTGCAAAGACAGAAAAACAAATTTTTTCAAATACAACTAAAGCAGCAGTTATAGCAGCATTATTACTGGCACTAGTTTATGTATTTATTTCTAATATTGGAACAACATCAGTATCAGTGCTAGGATTACAAAAAACAGGTGCTGGGGTTTTAACAGGTGCAACTACTTTCTACTTCGGTAATGTAGGTAAAATTTTATTATTCGTAATTGTATTCTTAGCATGTTTAACAACAAGTGTAGGTTTAGTAACTGCATGTGCAACTTACTTTGTAAGATTATATGATAAAATAAGTTATAAAACTTATGTAGTAGGATTATCATTATTTTCATTTGCAGTAGGGAACTATGGTTTAGCTGCTATTATTCAAGGAGCTGTTCCAGTACTTGTACTATTATATCCATTAACAATGGTATTAATATTATTAGGTTTTTGCAAATAATTTATTTGGTGGTAAAAAAAGTTGTTTATGCATCAACAGCATTAGTAACAGGAGCGTATAGTTTATATACAACTATTGCATCAACATTTTAAATTATCTGTACCAGCTGTAGATAATTTCTTAGTGAAAGTTCTTCCTATTCAAGGAGATTTTTCTTGGATTAACTTTTGCAGTATTAGGATTTATTTTTAGGATTAGTATTATCACTTGTGAAAAAAAGAAAATTAATTTATTAATTATATAAACAGTAAATTATCATATGATAGTTTGCTGTTTATTTTAAAGTAAATCTTTTTTGACAATAATTAAAAAGCAATGGTATCATAATAAGATATAATACTACTTGTGTTTAACAAAAAAATTAAGAATAATAAGTTAGTAGATGTTAGATAGTATTTTATTTTTAATAAAGTAGGAGTTACAATGACACTGGAATTTAGAGAGTATAAAAAAAGAAAATAAAAAAAATATTTTTTTAGAATTAGATTTTAAAGTTAGCACTGGAGAAATTCTGACTATTATCAGTAATAATACTTTAGAATTAGACAGTTTAAAAGATTCTTTTTAAAAAGAAGGACTAAATTTAAAGGCGAAATTACCTTTGATAATATTGATATAAATGAAGAAAAAAATTAATATTTTTCTGAAGATTTTTGGTTTCTATAATCACTTGTCTTTAGAAAAAAATCTTTTAAGTTTATCAAAAATTTTTAGGGCTTACTGTCCCAAAAAGATGATATAATAGGTGGATTAGACTTTACTAGAATTAGATCCGAATAAGAAATATCAACAATTATTAGAAAATGAGAAAATAAAATTTCATACTCTATTTTCTGTTTTAATTAACCAAAAATATTCTAATACTTGATTATTCAAAAGATAATTTAACAAAAGATGATAAAAAAAGCTCTAAGAGAATTAATCTTAGAACATTCTAATAATGCTAATATTATAATTTTAGATACAATATTAAATCAGTATAATAACATTGCGGATAATGTTTTGGTTATATCTGATGGAGAAAAAAATCATATTATGGCTTATTGGATGATTTATTGATAATCAAAAACTAGCAGCGATAAAGCGTATCGCATCAAAAAGGATTTAGATAATATTTTACAAGACTATCAATATACAATTTATAATGATAAAGAAATTGTAGTAAGAGAAGAAGTGCTTGAAGATGTTGTCTATCTACTATTGAAAAAAATAATATAGAGATATCTCAAATAAGAAATCTTGGGGAGCGAATAAAAATTATATGAAGGGAGGGAGTACTATAATGATATTTTTCGCTAGAATTTGGAAAAAAATTTTTTTAAAAGGAAGTTTAATTACCTTTTTTTGGTATGATTATTTTACTTATTAGCTTTCTCCTTATATATAAAAACAAGTAGCTTAGCAGGATACTATGATTTAGATGAAGTAGATTTTATATTTAAATTTACATTTAAAATATTATTAATACTAATAATATTTCTTATGGGAATAAACTATATCTATTCATATCGTGAAGATTACATATCAAAAAGTAAGTGTTCTTTTTAGAATTAGCTAAGAAAAAAAACTTTAAGAGATTTTCTTTAGCATTAGTAGCTAATTTAATATACTTTGCTACATATTATTTAATTATGCTAGGTGGAATAATTTTTAATATTATTTTTTTACTAAGAAAAAAATAAATTTTTTTAGAAATAAAAAAATATTATTTTTTTCAAATGTACAAAAATTCAATAGCATACTTATCTATGGTTCTATTATTATTGTTGTTAGCTAATCTAATATTTTTTTATTTGTACTAACATTATTTAATAATACAAATTTGGCTATTTCACTATCATTGTTGTACTTTATAGGTGGAACTGTTATTGCAAAAAAATGTTAGAAGATAGAATTTCATTTTTTTATCAGAAAGAATAGAAAAACAGCATACTAAATATTTTTTTGATAAAGAGTTTAATAGCCTAAATCAATTTATTGAATTTAATTTAGTTACTTTTTTTACCAATATCATTAAATATAGTAGGATTAATCATAGTTATTTTTTTATAGTAAAATTAATAAAGAAAGTTATTTAGAAAGAAGAGTTTTATGGATACACAAATACTAATACAATATGTTATAGTTTTATTAAGCTTAATTATTTTAGAAGGCTTGCTTTCAGCAGATAACGCAATTGTACTGGCAGTTATGGTAAGACACTTACCTTATAAAGAGCAGAAGAATGCTTTAATATATGGTTTAATAGGAGCGCTTATCTTTTCAGAATTATAGCTATTTTTCTAATCACATTACTTGCTCAATATTGGCAAATTCAGGTTTTAGGTGGTTTATATTTACTATACATGGCAGGGAATCATATTAAAGAATTCTTTGATAATAGAAAACAATCAGATGAAATGCAAGAAACAAAAACGCCTAAAAAACAAAGTGGTTTTTGGATGACAGTTTTAAAAGTAGAATTAACAGACATAGCTTTTGCAATTGATTCTATTTTAGCAGCTGTAGCTATTGCAATTACCCTACCTCATATTTCTGAAACAAAAATAGGGGGAATTAATCTTGGACAGTTTTCTGTTATGGTAATTGGAGGATTTATTGGCGTAATTATTATGAGATATGCAGCCAATGCCTTTATAAAAATATTAGAAAAGAAACCAGGATTGGAGATAGCCGCATTTTTAATAGTGGGTTGGGTTGGTATAAAACTTTTTGTTATAGCTGCAGCCCATCCTAAAGTAGCGCTTATTTCAGAACATTTTCCACATTCGGCATTATGGACGGCAATTTTTTGGGTAGTCCTTTTAGGTCTTTTGGTATGGGGAGTGCTTATTTCTAAAAGATTTGAGAAAAAATAGTATAAAAAGGTCAGAGAAGTACTCTGACCTTTTTGATTATGGAAATATATAGGTATCTATGATATAATTTTTAAATTATATTGATACTAGGAAATATTTAAGGAGATGAAATATATGGCATTTGATGGTTTTTTTATAAGAAAATTAGTAGGAGAAATAGAGGAAAACATACTAGGAGCACATATTAATAAAATTAATAATATTTCAACTGATGAATTTATTCTAACTATTAGGAAAAAGAAAAAAACTTTAAATTGTTATTATCAGCAAGTTCTAGTTCATCTCGTTTTCAGTTGACAAAAAAAATACTTATGAAAAATCCTAATACACCATCTAATTTTTTTGCACAGTTCTTAGAAAATATTTAATAGGTGGAATTATTCAAAATATTGAGCAGATTAATAATGATCGTATTATAGTGTTTAAAAATTAAAAATTTTTGATGAGTTAGGGTATGAAAAAAATATTATTATTTAATAACTGAACTTATGGGAAAAACATTCTAATATTATTTTTAACCGATGATAATAAAGTAATAATTGAATCGTTGAAAAAAACAGTTATAGTATTGATTATAAACGCTCAACAATTGCTAATATGAATTATATACTTCCTCCAACAGAGTCAAAAATATAATCCATTTGACTTTGATAGTTATAAAAAAATTTAGAATTTAACTATAGTGATAAAAGATTTTTTTAATGAAAAACTTTTTACGGAGTATCAGCGTTATTAAATAATTATTTTATTACTAAACAAATAGAATTTGAGGAAGAGTTTCAAAAAGTTTTTTTGTTGTAATTTAGAAATTTATTATAGTCCCTATATTGCTAGAAAGAAATGGGAAAAAAAGATTTTTTTACTTTTTTTGATGTAGATACCGATGAGAATAATATAAAATTTGCTTCACTATGTGATTTGCTTGACTTTTTATTATTTAGATATAGCTAAATCTAATATTAATAAAAGTACAGATAAAAAGACTATTTGACTTTTATAAAAACAAAGTTGAAATCGCTTAAGTAAAAAAACTAGAAATTTTTGAATAAGGAATTGATTGAGGCTGAAAGTAAAGAAGACTATAAATTGAAAGGGCAAACTGCTTATCTCAAATATTTATATGTTTAAAAAAAGAGTGTTCCAGAAGTTGTGACATTGCCAAATTTTTTTATAGTGAAGAATTTGAGGATATAAAAGATAGAATTAGATCCTAACTTAACTATAGAAAAAAATTCAGATAGATATTTTTAATCTTTATAAAAAAAAATAAAAGAACAATTGAAAATCTATATGAGCAAATAAAAAAATTACAGAAGAAGATATAGTTTATTTCGAAACTCTACAATTTCAAGTAGAGAATGCCGATAAGTCTGATTTGATAGAAATAAAAAGAAGAGTTGATAAACTCAGGATTATTAAAGGAAAAAAAGTTTCAAATTCGAAAGAAAAAAATAAGAATAATTACTTTTGTAATTAACTATAATGGAATAGATATTTATGTTGGGAAAAAAATAATATTCAAAATGATGCAATTACAAACAAACTTTGCACGCCGTGATTATCTTTGGTTTCACGCAAAAGATATTCCAGGAAGTCATGTTGTAATTTTTTTAATAATAACCCAGATGAAAAAAACAAAAGAAGTAGCGGCGATGTTGGCTGGATATTTTTTTCTAAATTTAAAAATGAAGATAGAGTTGCTGTAGATATGACACTTATAAAAAATGTGAAAAAAATATCAGGAGCAAAACCCGGGATGGTTACTTATACTGGGCAAAAAAACAATTAAACAAAAAAATAGATAAGATGTTTATTAACGAATTAATAAACAATAAATTTGTTTAATACTTAACTCTAAAAGATTTTTGTATTTTAGAGGAAGTTACTATGAAAATTTGTAAATACATGCTATAATAGTTTAATTTTTTTATAAGTTTTTGTGGTATGATAAATAGATAATAAATGATGTAGAAGGATACGAGAAAATGGAGAAAGGATTATTAATAGTTCTATCAGGACCATCAGGTGTAGGTAAAGGTACTGTAAGGAAAAGAATTTTTGAAAGTAATGATGTAGACTTTGAATATTCTATTTCAATGACTTCAAGAGGAATGAGGCCAGGAGAAAAAGAAGGTGTTGATTATTTTTTTCAAAACAAAAGAAGAATTTGAAAAAAATTAATTGAACAAGGTGAACTTTTAGAATATGCACAATATGTGGATAATTACTATGGGACACCTGTAAGATATGTAAGGGAAACTATGGATAAAGGGAAAGATATCTTTTTAGAAATAGAAGTACAAGGTGCTGGTCAGGTAAAAAGTAAGATACCTGATGCGCTATTTATTTTTTTAGCACCACCAAGTATAGCAGATTTAAAAGATAGGTTAAAAGGCCGTGGAACAGAAAGTGATGATGTAATAGAATCACGTGTAGCAAAGCTAAAAAAGAAATAAATATGATGCATTTATATGATTACGTAGTGGAAAACGATGAAGTTGATAAGGCTGTCGAAAGAATAAAAGCTATTATTCTAAGTGAGCATTTAAAACGTGAACGTATAGAGATGAAATATCGTCGTGCACTGTTAGAATTAGAAGAAATGTAGGAGAAAAGAATGTTATATCCAAAATTAGATGTATTAAAATCAAAAGTAAATTCAAAATATATGTTAGTATCATTAGCAAGTAAAAGAGCAAGAGAACTATTTGCTAATCCTGATACAGCAAAAATTAGAAAAAAATATACTTCACATAAAGAAGTAGGGAAAGCATTAGAAGAAATAGCAGAAGGCAAAAATTTCTGTTTTTAGAAAAAAATAATAGTTTACAAAAAAATATTATTTTTAGTGTAAAGTAATATAAGTATTTTTCTTTGAGTGATCGCGGTGTATTTCGCTGAGGAAAGTCCATACTCACACAAGCTGAGATGCTTGTAGTGTTCAACGCTAAACGAAAAAATAAGTTTAGGCACCATTAGGTGACGGCAGAAAGTATAACCTAAGTACATGTATATGGTTATACATCTTGAAAGTGCCACAGTGACGAAGTTCTTATAGAAATGTAAGAAGTGGAACGCGGTAAACCCCTTGAGTGAGCAATTCAAATTTTGGTAGAAGCACTTATTCCGCAGAATTGAATGTAGGAATAGGAAATATGTATATATTTAGACAGATGATCACAGCTATTTTTACGAGAGTAGACTAGTCTTGTTTGAGTAAGAATAGATACAGAATATGGCTTATGATAAGAAAAATAACTAGTTCTAGGGGCTCTTAGGGGCCTCTTTTTTAAGGAGGAAGAAATGAAATTTAATTTAGTAGCGACAACGCCTATGGGAATTGAAGCGATAGTAGCAAAAGAAGTACAAGATTTAGGATATGAAACAAAGGTAGAAAATGGTAGAGTATATTATTCTGGTGATAAAAGAGCTATAGTACGATCAAACCTTTGGTTAAGATGTGCAGATAGGGTGAAAAATTGTTGTTGCACAATTTCCAGCATACACATTTGAAGAGTTATTTGAAAAAACAAAAGAAATAGACTGGGATAAATATCTTCCAGTTGATGCTAAATTTCCAGTAGACGGACGTAGTCACAAATCAACTCTATTTAGTGTATCTGACTGTCAATCAATTGTAAAAAAAGCAATAGTAGAAAAAATGAAGAAAAGTTATGGTGTTACAGGATGGTTAACTGAAACAGGTGAAAGATATCGTTTAGAAATAATAATGTTGAATGACATTGCAACAATATTATTAGACACATCTGGGGATGGACTTCATAAGCGTGGATATCGAGCAAAACAAGGGACTGCACCGCTAAAAGAGACACTTGCAGCAGCAATGGTAAAATTAACTAATTGGAAAGGAGAAACTCCTTTATATGATGTATTTTGTGGATCAGGTACGTTGTTGATAGAAGCAGCAATGTTAGCTCAAAATATGGCACCAGGTATAAATCGTAATTTTGATTTTGAAAAATGGCCATGGATGCCAAAATCTCTGGTAGATGAAGAAAGAAATAAAGCTGAGGAAGCAATAGACTATGAGAAAGAATTAGAGTTATATGGTTCTGATATCGATCCTAAAATGATTCAAACTGCAGAAAATAATGCAGAAGAGATTGGACTAGCGGGTGTGATAAAATTTAAGCAAATGTCAGTTTATGATTTTGTTGTAAAAAGAGAATCTGGATGTGTCATTGCCAATCCACCATATGGAGAGCGTTTAGGTGAGAAAAAAGAAGTTGAGGCAATGTATAAATATTTAGGAAGTCAATTAAAAAATCAAAAATATTGGTCATTGTATTTACTAACTTCTCATAAAATGTTTGAACACTTATATGGGAAAAAAGCAACTAAGAGAAGAAAATTATTTAATGGTTCTATTGAATGTACTTATTATCAGTACTGGGGAGAGAAATTAAGATAATAATTGACAATTATAATAATATATTTTAGAATTAAATTGAGGATAAAAGTTTTTACATAATAACATAAGAAAAAGAGAGGTAGAGGGTTATGCATTTAACAAAAAGTACTGAACAAGCGATTTGTATTATGGTAATGTTGTATCTTCAAGATAGACATGTTTTTTTCTTAATTCAAAAGAGATTAGCCAACGCCTTAATATATCTCCTACATATTTAAAAAAATCATGAGAAAGTTAGTTCTTCATGATTTAGTAAAAAGCCAATACAGGTGTAGGTGGAGGATATAAATATAAAGCAAACAAAAAAAGTTTCTTTATATGATATTTATGTGGCACTTAATGGCGAAGTAGAGATTTTTTTGTTTTAAAAACGGACTATGTTTCTAAAATATTTGAAGGTGCATTAGCTGTTGATAAGAGATATAAAAAAAATATCTTAATAAAGTTAATTCAATTAATCAATCAATAAAAAAATCATTAGAAGAAATTACAATAGATAATTTAGTAGAAGATATTTTTAGATGAAAATTCAAGAATTCGTCTAGATTGGAATAATTGGGAAGAAGAGTTTGAAAGAGTTAATGTCTTCTTTTAAAGGATAAAAAAAAGAATGGTATTATACCATTCTTTTTTTATCCTTTAATTTATAGTGCAGAAGAAAAGTCTTCTATAAATTTATCGATGTTTTCAAAATCTTCATCAGTATCGGCTTCTATTTCAATTTTTAAGTTTTGAGTAGGGTTAGTAGCACCAGTCTGAGCAATTTGCTCATTGAATTGATCTACGCAAACACAATATTGTTCGTATACAGTATCCCCAGTACCGATAACACCGTAAATTTTGCCACTAAAATCTTTTTCGCTAAGTGCTTCAAAAAATTCTTCCATTTCTTCTGGGAGTTCACCCTCACCATAAGTATAGGTAGCAACGATAAATGCATCGGCATCATCTAAAAAATCAAAATCTACCATATCTTCGATGAATAATTTTTCAATTTCTATACCTTTTTCTGCTTCAAATTTTTCTATTATTAAGTCTGATAACATTTCTGTATTACCAGTTAAGCTAGCATATACTAATTTTATGTTCACCAATATCACTCCGATTCTAATTAAAAATTTATTATCAACTAATTAGTATTATAACCTATATAAACAAAATAGTAAATATAAGGAGAGAAGTTTTTTTAATTTTAAGAGTATTACTTTGAGAAGTATTATTGATAGTATATAAAAAAAGTTATAATGAAATAAAAAAATAAGATTATAAAAATATAAATCTAGAATTGTAGTACAAAAGATGTATTGTGATTTTTTTATTTATAAATATTATAAATAATCTATAAAGTATATTATTCGTATTTTTTTATATTGTTATGATAATATAATAAAGGTAAAAATTAGTAATGTATCAAAATTTTGGTCAAAGCATTATTTTGCAATTACGTTAAAATATATGGAGGTACTATGACTAAATTTTTAAAAGAATATGATGTTATTGTAATTGGGGGAGGTCATGCTGGGATTGAGGCTGCGCACGCGGCGAGCAGAAAAGGTGTAAAAACTCTTATGATTACAATTAATTTGGATACAATTGGCTTTATGCCATGTAATCCAAGTGTGGGGGGGCCTGCCAAAGGAATAGTTGTTCGTGAAGTTGATGCACTTGGTGGACTTATGGGACGTGTTGCGGATAAAACAAATATTCAAAGTAAGATGTTAAATACAGCAAAAGGTCCAGCTGTTCGTGCATTGAGAATGCAATCTGATAAAGTAGCTTACCAGACTGAAATGAAACGTATTTTAGAGGGAAACACCCAACTTAGATATTGAACAAGCGATGGTTCGAGAGTTAATAATAGAAAATAATAAAGTAGTTGGACTGAAAACTATGTTAGGCACAGCTTATAAAGCTAAGGTAATTATTATTACTACAGGTACTTATCTGCGTGGTGAAATAGTTATCGGCGATGTAAAGTATTCATCAGGTCCGAATCATCAAATGCCATCAATTGATTTAGCAAAACAATTAGAAGAATTAGGGTTTGATTTAGTAAGATTTAAAACAGGAACACCTCCGCGTGTTAATGCGGACAGTGTAGATTTTTCACAAACTGCAATTCAACCTGGTGATAATGAGAAGTATGCATTTAGTTATGAAACTACGGAATATGTTGAAGACCAAATTCCATGTTGGTTAACTTATACAAATACAACTACCCACGAGATAATAGATAGAAATCTTGGGCGTTCAGCTATGTACTCAGGAGTAATAAAAGGAACAGGACCAAGATATTGTCCAAGTATAGAAGATAAATACGTGAGATTTAATGATAAAGAGAGACATCAATTATTTTTAGAACCTGAAGGGCGTAATACAAAAGAGATATATATTCAAGGATTGTCAACATCGTTACCTGATGATGTTCAACATGATATGGTAAGAAGTATAGCTGGATTAGAAAATGCAGTAATTATTAGAAATGGATATGCCATAGAATATGATGCAGTAAACCCTATGACATTATGGCCGACTCTAGAAACAAAATTAATAGATGGATTATTCACTGCTGGTCAAATTAATGGAACAAGTGGATATGAAGAGGCGGCTGGTCAAGGAATTATGGCGGGGATCAACGCAGCGTGTAAAATTTTAGGTGAAGAACCTATGATTTTAGGACGTGATGAAGCTTATATTGGTGTCTTGATAGATGACTTAGTAACTAAAGGAACAAATGAACCATATAGATTATTGACATCGCGTGCGGAACATAGATTATTACTACGTCACGATAATGCTGATATGCGTTTAACAGAAAAAGCATATAATTATGGGATTAGTAACTGAAGAAAGATATAGAAAATTCAGTGAAAAACGTCAAGCAGTGGCTGATGAAATAGAAAGATTAAAAACATTTAGAATAACACCAACTGCAAATACATTAGAAAAAGCTAGTGGAATTAAATAGTGCAGAAATAAGAGACGGAATACTTGCAATTGATATGTTAAGACGTCCAGAATTGAGCCATAAAAATGTTATGTATTTAGCAGATGATTCTACAATATTGCCTAAAGATATTGTAGAACAAGTAGAAATAGAAGTTAAATATGAAGGATATATAAAAAAATCTTTACAACAAGTTGAAAAAAACTTAAAAAAATGAATGCGATGAAAAATTCCAAGTGATTTAGATTATGATGAGGTACCGAGTTTGGCAATAGAAGCTCGTGAAAAAAACTTAAAAAAAGTTTTACCGTTAACAATAGGTCAAGCGTCTCGTATTTCTGGAGTTAATCCAGCGGATATTTCTATTCTATTAGTTTTCTTAGAACAAAGAAGAGGGATGAATAATGAATAAGGAACAATTCTATAAAAAAAGTTGAAGAAAAAAACAAATATAGTTCTTAGTGATATTCAAAAAGAAGCAATATAAAGAAAATATTTTTGAATTGGTAGTAGAATGGAATCAAAAAAATTAATTTAACTGCGATAACTGAAGAAGAGGAATTTTATACTAAACATTTTTTTATGATTCAATTTCACTCTCGTTTTATAGAGATTACAGTAAAGTAAGTAATATTTGTGATGTAGGAAGCGGAGCAGGATTTCCCTCGATTCCTCTTAAAATATTATATCCACATTTAGAAGTAACAATAGTTGATTCGTTAAATAAGCGTATTAAATTTTTAAATCTACTTCAAGAGGAATTGGGATTGACAAATTGCAACTTTATACATGCACGTGCAGAAGAAGTTGGTCAAGATAAAAATTTTAGAGAGAGTTTTGAGATAGTAACAGCTAGGGCGGTTGCTCGTTTAAATGTTTTAGTTGAACTATGCCTACCATTAGTAAAAAAAGGGGGTTATTTCTTGAGTTTAAAAGGCACAAAAAGGCTGAAGAAGAAACTGATGAGGCAATAACTGCAATAAAGCTTTTGGGTGGTAAATTAGAGCAAGATATAGAATTTGATGTAGAAGGTGAAGAACGTCATATACTAGAGATAAGAAAAGCTAAAGAGACACCAAATAAATATCCAAGGAAAGCTGGAATACCTAATAAAAAACCATTAAAAAAGTAGTTCATTGAAATTTCAATGGACTACTTTTTTAACTATAAAAGTTAATTCAGAGGAAAATAAAAAGAAAAAAATTTAATAAATTTTTCAAAAAAATTCTTTACTTTTTTTGATTTTTATATTATTATAGTATAATAATATAAAAGGAGGATATATATGACAAAAAAAAGTAAAGAATTTTCTTAACATAATTTTGAATGGTACAGCACTAGGAGTGGTAGCTGGTTTAATTCCAAATGCAGTATTGAGTACATTATTTAAATATCTAGGAACATTATTTGCACCTAGCTTATTTACTACATTATCGCAAGCAATGTATTTATTACAATTCTCGATTCCTGTATTAGTTGGAGTTATTGTAGGGCAGTCTTTAAAATTCAAACCTTTAGAGTCATCTGTGCTAGGAGCAACAGTTTTAGCGGGAAGTGGTTCATTGACTTATAATGCTGCTAATAAAGCTTGGACAGGTGTACCGATGGGGGACTTATTCAATGTAATGCTAGTAGCTATTATAGGGGCATTACTTATTTCGTTGGTAAAAGATAAATTTGGTGCAGTAACAATTATATTTCTTCCAATAATTGGTGGATTAGTAGCAGCTTTTGGTTTAGTGACATTACCTTATATGAAAGGTTTAACTAAACTATTAGCAACAATTATATTTGAGTTTACTACGCTACAACCAATCTTAATGTGTATGTTGATAACTATGGCTTTTGCATGTTTGATTGTAACACCTGTATCAACAGTAGCAATGGGTATAATTTTATTTACAAATGAAAATTATATAGGTGCTGGTGCAGCAACATTAGGACTAGTTTCTGCGGCAGCTGTATTAGCAATAGGGACATTTAGAGCTAATAGTAAAGGAGCTACAGCAGCGATTATTTTAGGAGCCATTAAACTAATGATGCCAAACTGTGCGAGAAAACCTCAATTATTTTTAACCATTTTAACTACTGCTGCAATAACTGGGATTTCTGGCTATTTCCTAAACATTGTAGGAACGCATGAAAGTGCAGGTTTTGGTATTATCGGATTGATTGGCCCTCTAAAATCATATGAGATGACTCACGGAGGTTTATTACAAATCGTTTTAGCATTTTTTGTAATTCCTTTTGGAGTGGCATTCTTAGCTGATAGATTCTATTGTAATGTTTTAAAATTATATACAGTAGATGCATACAAACCAGAAAATCTATAGAAGATTCGACATAAGTCGATTCTTCTTTTTCACAAATTTGTAAACGTTAACAAGAATGCAGAAGAAATTTTTTTAAATTGAGATATGAGCATAATTAAAAATATCGAAGATAAGAATAATATACTAAAAAAATATGTAGTTAATAGTTGGATTATAAGAGTATTAAGATAAATTAATAATTCATCTAAAAAAATAAAGAATTAAATATATAAAGGAGGCTACTATGAGAATTTTTATTTGCAGGTGCAGGAGCATTGGGATCGAGATTCGGTTATATGTTGTTTGAAAAATGGAGAAGATGTTACTTTTGTTGATACATGGAAAGATCATGTAGAAAATATTACAGAAAAATGGCTTGAAGGTCATTATTGATAACAAAGAGCTTGGTAATTATCATATACCCTATATATTATCCTGATGAAGTTTCGGGAGAATATGATGTAATTTTTGTAGCTACAAAGTCAATGCAGTTGAGAAGTATGCTAGAGAAAGTAAAACATTTAATTCATAAAGATACAAAAGTTATTTGTATCTTAAATGGATTAGGTCACGTAGATACTTTAAAAGACTTTGTAGATGAAAAAAACATCTTAATAGGTGTTACTGTATGGACGAGTGGATTAGGAGGCCCAGGTGTTTTGAAAGCTTATGGTACTGGGAAAACTGAGATAAAACAAGTGAAAGAGGATAATCTAGAAAAAACTTTAGAAATTATTGAGAGACTAAACCAAGCAGGATTAAATCTAAATTATTCAGATAATACTTATCAATCAATCTGGCATAAAGCAGGTTTAAATTGTGTTTTAAATACATATTGTACATTAATAGATTGCAATATAAATCAATATGGTAGTTATGAAAAACATTTAGAGTTAACTCGTGCTATCTTAGATGAAGTAACAGCGGTTGGTCGTGCCGAAGGCATCGATGTTAAACAAGAAATAATTGAGAAAAATATAGAAAACTGTTTTGATCCGAAAACAGCAGGATTACACTATCCATCATTATATCAAGATATGAAAAATGGTAGATTAACAGAAATAGACTATTTAAACGGAGAAGTCTCTCGTTTAGGAAAAATTCATAATATTCCTACACCGGTATGTGACGTAATAACTTTGATGATACATTCGAAAAGAGTCGGTTAACGGGAATAAATAATAAGTAATATATATAAGAGCCTTTGATTAAATAAGAGATAATCAAAGGCTCTTGTTTCTGAAAATATCAATGTTTTACTTGTATTTTTTTCTAAAAAAAGGTATAATAATTCGTATGTTCATTTGTCTATTTTTTTAAATAGGAGGAAAAAAAGATATGGCATTAGAAATTAATAATGATCTAGGACACGTTTCTATCAGTGATGATGTGATTGCATCAGTTGCTGGAGGTACAGCTGTAAGTTGTTACGGAATTATAGGAATGGCTAGTAAAAAAATCAAGTTAAAGATGGAATTACAGAAATATTAGGTAAAAGAAAAATTATTCTAAAGGAATAATTGTAAAAAAAGATGATGGTAAATTAGTGATTGATTTATACATTATTGTTATGTATGGAACAAAAATTTCAGAAATTGCTAATAATGTTCAATCTTCAGTAAAATACCAAATTGAAAAAACATTAGGTGTTAAAGTGGATGAGGTTAATATCTTTATTCAAGGCATCAAGGTTAATAAATAGGAGGAAAGATAGTGGAAAAGATAAATGGCCTTGTTTTAGCTAAAATGATAGACTTAGGTGCTAGAAATTTAGCTAAAAATGCAGAAAAAATAAATTCATTAAATGTATTCCCTGTTCCAGATGGAGACACAGGAACAAACATGAACCTATCTATGTCTTCAGGAGCTAAAGAAACAGCAGCTAATACTGTTGAAAATATTGGAGAACTAGGAAAATCATTCTCTAAAGGGTTGTTAATGGGTGCTCGTGGTAATTCAGGAGTTATTCTTTCTCAATTATTTAGAGGGATGTCACAATACATTGTTGACAAGAAAGAAATTGATTCTAAAGAATTTGCTGCCGCAATTCAAAATGGTGTAAGCATAGCTTATAAAGCTATAATTAAGCCGGTTGAAGGTACTATTTTAACAGTAGCTCGTGAAGCAGCAGAAGCAGGAGTTAAAAAAGCTGAAAGTACAACATCTGTTATTGAAGTAATGGAAGCTATCTATGCGGAAGCACAAGAATCACTTAAGAGAACACCAGACCTATTACCTATTTTAAAAGAAGTAGGTGTTGTCGACTCAGGAGGACAAGGACTTGTTTGTGTATATCAAGGCTTTGTTGCTGCTCTTAAAGGAGAAGAAATCGACGGTTTAGATGCAGTTGAAACAAATATAGTTGATATGCAATTTGAAGATGATCATGACATGGACTTCATGAGTCCAGAAGATATAGTTTATGGTTTCTGTACAGAATTTACTGTTCGTCTTGATAAAGATAAAAAAGAATTTGATGAAGATCAGTTCCGTAAAGATATGAGTGAGTTTGGAGATTCGTTACTTGTTATTTCAGATAGTGAGTATGTAAAAATTCACGTTCACACTGAGACTCCAGGAGAGGTGTTTAATTATGGACAACAATATGGAGAGCTTATAAAAATTAAATCAGATAATATGCGTGAGCAACATAGAGAAGTTTTAAGAAAACAAGAATCTAAACAAGCAACTACTTCAAAAGAAGTTAAAGAGCAAGCTATGATTTCTATTTCAATGGGAAGTGGATTAAGTAAAGTTTTAACTTCAATGGGCGTTGATTATGTAGTTGAAGGTGGTCAAACTATGAATCCTTCAACAGAAGACATTATGAAAGCTATAAAAGAAGTAAATGCTAAAAATATCTATATTTTCCCTAATAATAAGAATATTCAACTTGCAGCTAAACAAGCAGCAGAGTTAGCAGAAGAAAATGTTTATGTTGTGGAAAGTAAGACAGCTCCTCAAGGATTGGCTGCAGTAATGGTATTTAATCCTAATGTTAGTCCAGAAGAAAACTTTGCAAACATGCAAGAAGTATTAGGGACAGTTAGTACTTTAGAAGTAACTCATGCTGTTCGTGATACGCATATTGAAGGTGTTGAGATTAAAAAAGATGAATTTATGGGGATTCGTGATGGGAAAATTGTAGTTTCTAATTTATCACTTAACACTGTATTAGAAGAATTATTAGAGAAATCTATCGATGAAGACAAAGAAATCGTAACTATTTACCTAGGTGAAGAAAGTACAGATGAATATACGGATTTCTTAGAAAAATTAATCGAAGATAAATATCCTGATGTAGAAGTTGAACTTGTAGAATCAGGGACAACCAGTATATCCATACATCATAGGATTAGAATAAAAAAATTATTTTTTTGTTAATCAAAGTAGCATTAATCTTATTTAGATTAATGCTACTTTAAAGTTAATCACTTACAATTGTATAATATAATTATGAAAGGAGGATGTTATGGTAGATATATTAATTGTATTACTTCTTTTTGCAGGAGTCTATCTAGGTTATAAACGAGGACTTATAATGCAACTTTTTTTATTTAGGAACAATTATAATAGGTTATCTTGTTTCTATGTTGTTCAGTTCGCGTTTAGCTTATTTATTTACAGGATTAATTCCAATACCTGATAATGTGTCAGAAGGATTAAAACGGGATTTACCAAAATCTTAATATTCCTACAGCTTATTATAGAGTTATTTCGTTTATTGTGATATTTATTGTGATTCGATTGATAATTCAAGTTTTAGCTTCTATTTTTTTGGATTAATAAGAAAATTACCTTTAATAAAGACAACGGATAGATTTTTTTAGGTGCTATTTTTAGGTTTTTGTAGAAATTTATTTGATAATCTTTCTAATTCTTTTATGTTGGAACAATTTTACCAACATCAGAATGGAAAACAACAATTTTCACTAATTCAACACTTCCAGAGTATATTTTTAGAAAACACACCAATATTGTCAAAACAGCTAATAAGCTTTATTCTTCGATAGATAGAATATTAATAGAGTAATAGTTAAATTATTTAAATTATTACTCTATTTTTTTCTGTTTAATAAAATTGTTAAAAAGAATATATTTAGTGTATAATAGTTTTTTTGTTGAATATAAGAAAATATTATGTTTGAAGGGTGAAAATTAATTGGATAAGATGATTCGAAAAAAATTGAAATTTAGATTTAGTATTAAAAAGATGTAGAAAAAAATATTGTTATTCAGAAATATCTTATGAAAAAAATAAAAAAATCTTGAATATATAAGTGATTTTTGATAAGTTACTAGAAGTCCATAGAGAAAATGAAGAAGCATATGAATTGCTAAGAAAAATACCCAAATGAATTTCGTTTGAAAAATTTACAATTATGAAGCGAGCGTTAAAAAAAGCTAAAATAGATAGTATTCTTTCAGAAAAAAAGATTTATTTTTACATTTTTAAGGAATGTTATCGTTTATGATAGATTTACAAAAGCGTTTTGAAGGAATAAAAAAATTCAAGAAAAATAAATCTTATAGAAGTTTAGATAAAGTATATAGAAAAAAACTAGATAACTTTTGAAGATTTAGAGAAATACTTAGATAGAATAATTGATGAAGACGGCTATATTAGACCAGATGCATCATTAGAATTGAAAAAAATATAAAAAGCAAATATTGCCAAATTAAAAAAACTAAAAAGTGACCAAGTATTAAAAAAAATATAATAAGAGCAAATGTGAAAAAAATTAACAGAGGCTATTGTTACTAAGCGTAATGATCGTGATGTAATTTTTAGTTAAACCAGAACATAAGAATGATTTTTGGAGGAATAATCCATGATGAATCTGCTTTCTGGAAATACATTTTACGTAGAACCGAAAGAAAATGTAGAAATAAATAATGAAATAGGTATCTTTAAGAAGAAAAGAAAAAGAAGAAATATTAAGAATTTTTGAAAAGATGCCTCGGAAGTTATAAAAATAAAAGCAAATGAATTGTTAAATTCATTATGGAATTTTTTTCTCAAGTAGAATTTATTTTTTTCAAAAATGAATTTCTGTAGTCAAAAAGGGATTTAATAAGCAAAAATATTGTTCATAAACAAGAAATTAATTTAAAAAAAGCATATAATCCATTAATAGATAAGGACGTTGTTGTGAAAAAAATGATATTACTTTCTAGATAATTTTGGGAACTCACTTATTATTACTGGACCTAATACCGGTGGGAAAACTGTAATATTAAAAACGGTAGGATTATGCGTCTATCTGTCTCACTTAGGATTTTATATTCCCGCTTTAGAGGAGTCTACAGTTGGGTTTCTTTGTAAAAGTCTTTGTTGATTTAGGAGATGAACAGTCTATAGAAAATAATTTATCTACATTTTCTTCGCATATGACAAATATCATTAATATATTAGAAGAAACAAATGAGAAAAGTTTAATTCTTTTAGATGAATTGTGCTCAGGAACTGATCCAAGTGAAGGAGCGGTCTTATCGATAGCTCTTCTTGATAAATTTAAAGAACTAAATGCTACAATGTTATGTACAACTCACTATCCAGAGATTAAAAAAATTATTGTTTTGAATCGGAATATTATAAAAAAATTCTTCTATGGAATTTGATTTTTGAAAAAAATTAAAACCTACATACAGATTTATAATAGGTTTGCCTGGAAAAATCAAAATGCGATAAATATTTCAGCAAAGTTAGGATTAGATAGTTCAATTATAGCTGAAGCAAGTGCGTTGCAAGAAGAAAATGAAAAAGAAAATAATTTATTTATCGATAAACTTTCTGAAAGTATAAGAGAATACGATTTTAAATTGGAATATATAAATCGAGTTGTTGATGAAATAAATGAAGTGAAAAGCAACTTTTAGAAAACAATCTTATAAAAATATAATGAATATAAAGATAGTTTATATAATGAGCTAAGTTTAGAGTTGAATAGAGAGATTGATGCTAAAAAAAGAAGAAATTTTTAGATTTGTATCGTGATTTTTAAAGATAGTTCAGCTCTAAAAACAACATGAGGTAAAATGAAATCCTTCATAATATTGATAATAGAAAAACAAAATTAATTTAACGAAAAAAATTAGAGGATCAACTTAAATTTAATGATACTGAAATTAAAGTTGGTGATGATGTATTGGTTCTTAGTTATAATCAGAGAGCAACTGTCCTAGAAATATCAGGTAATAATCTACAAATTAAAATGGGGGCTATGAAACTTAATATTAAGAAAAAAAGAAGTTAGAAAAAAATTGATAGTGAACCAGAAACAACTCAACGATATATTAGTACTAGTAAAGTAAGTAGTAAAAAGGTTGGTATTGATATTAATGTTATCGGATTAAATACTGAAGAAGCGATAAGAGTTATTGAGGATTATATGGACAAGGTTATCTTACAAGGGTATGATACTTTCACTATAATTCATGGTCTAGGCTCAGGAATACTTAGAAAAAATATCGCTGAGTACTTGAAGAATAATCGTTATGTCAAGAGCTTTAGAAGCGGCGACCAAAATGAAGGTGGAATGGGAGCTACAGTAGTAGAGATGAAATAATAAAAAGATTGAATTACTATTTTATGATTTTGGTAATTCAATCTTTTGTATTTTTATAGAAGATATTATTAATAAACAATGTTGTTTAAAAGCATAAAAGGCAAATGTTAAGAAAAAAAGAAGAAACCACCTTGACAAAGGGAAAAGTAGATGATAGAATAGAAAACGTCTTGAAGAAAGACGAAGTCATTTTAAAATAAGTTAAAAAAAGTTTAAAAAAACTATTGACAAAAAAAAATAAAAATGATAAGATATAAAAGTTGCTAACGCAACAAACTTGAACATTGAAAACTAAACGAATTAAGTCAACGTTAATTCCAAAAAGGACAGTTTTGAAAAGAAACTATAAAACTTTTTAAAGAGCTAATCAAGCTAAACAAAATTTATTTGGAGAGTTTGATCCTGGCTCAGGACGAACGCTGGCGGCGTGCCTAATACATGCAAGTCGAGCGAAGTTTTTCTGGTGCTTGCACTAGAAAAACTTAGCGGCGAACGGGTGAGTAACACGTAAAGAACCTGCCTCATAGACTGGGACAACTATTGGAAACGATAGCTAATACCGGATAACAGTATTTCTCGCATGGGAGATATTTAAAAGTTGGTTATGCTAACACTATGAGATGGCTTTGCGGTGCATTAGCTAGTTGGTGGGGTAAAGGCCCACCAAGGCGACGATGCATAGCCGACCTGAGAGGGTGATCGGCCACACTGGGACTGAGACACGGCCCAGACTCCTACGGGAGGCAGCAGTAGGGAATCTTCCGCAATGGGCGAAAGCCTGACGGAGCAACGCCGCGTGAGTGAAGAAGGATTTCGGTTCGTAAAGCTCTGTTGTTAGGGAAGAATGGATATGTAGTAACTATACATATAAGAGACGGTACCTAACCAGAAAGCCACGGCTAACTACGTGCCAGCAGCCGCGGTAATACGTAGGTGGCAAGCGTTGTCCGGAATTATTGGGCGTAAAGCGCGCGCAGGTGGTTTAATAAGTCTGATGTGAAAGCCCACGGCTCAACCGTGGAGGGTCATTGGAAACTGTTAAACTTGAGTGCAGGAGAGAAAAGTGGAATTCCTAGTGTAGCGGTGAAATGCGTAGAGATTAGGAGGAACACCAGTGGCGAAGGCGGCTTTTTGGCCTGTAACTGACACTGAGGCGCGAAAGCGTGGGGAGCAAACAGGATTAGATACCCTGGTAGTCCACGCCGTAAACGATGAGTGCTAAGTGTTGGTCTCATAAGAGATCAGTGCTGCAGCTAACGCATTAAGCACTCCGCCTGGGGAGTACGACCGCAAGGTTGAAACTCAAAGGAATTGACGGGGACCCGCACAAGCGGTGGAGCATGTGGTTTAATTCGAAGCAACGCGAAGAACCTTACCAAGTCTTGACATACTGTGAGGACACAAGAGATTGTGTTGTTCTGACCTTTGGTTAGACACAGATACAGGTGGTGCATGGTTGTCGTCAGCTCGTGTCGTGAGATGTTGGGTTAAGTCCCGCAACGAGCGCAACCCTTATATCTAGTTGCCAGCAGTAAGATGGGGACTCTAGATAGACTGCCAGTGATAAACTGGAGGAAGGTGGGGATGACGTCAAATCATCATGCCCCTTATGACTTGGGCTACACACGTGCTACAATGGATAGGAACAAAGAGAAGCGAGCTCGCGAGAGTCAGCCAACCTCATAAAACTATTCTCAGTTCGGATTGTAGTCTGCAACTCGACTACATGAAGCTGGAATCGCTAGTAATCGCGAATCAGAATGTCGCGGTGAATACGTTCCCGGGTCTTGTACACACCGCCCGTCACACCACGAGAGTTTGTAACACCCGAAGACGGTGGCCTAACCTTTAAGGAGGGAGCCGGTCACGGTGGGACAGATGATTGGGGTGAAGTCGTAACAAGGTAGCCGTATCGGAAGGTGCGGCTGGATCACCTCCTTTCTAAGGATAAGGAATACGTTGGCGATTCGTTTAGTTTTGAGTGTTCAAGGAATACTCAAGCACAATGAAAACTGAATATATATATTAGATCAAAGATAATTTTCTATAAGTAAAGAAACAGATTTACAAAACCGAGAAAAAAGTAAGTAAGTTGTAAAAACTTATTCACAAGAGTTCAAGGAAGAAGAACGAAGCGTAAAAGCTACACACGATTAAGTAGTAAAGGGCGCACGGAGGATGCCTTGGCACTAGGAGCCGAAGAAGGACGTGACAAACGACGAAATGCTACGGGGAGCTGTAAGTAAGCAAAGATCCGTAGATATCCGAATGGGGGAACCCACCGCTTTTAAAAGGGCGGTACGCGAAAGCGAGGTAACGCAGGGAACTGAAACATCTAAGTACCTGCAGGAAGAGAAAGAAAAATCGATTTCCTAAGTAGCGGCGAGCGAAAGGGAAAGAGCCCAAACCAATGTGCATGCATATTGGGGTTGTAGGACTCTCAGAAAAAGCGTATGATGAAGTATAGTAGAACTATTTGGAAAGATAGACCGTAGAAGGTAAAAGTCCTGTATACGAAATGCTAAGTTGGCGTGAGAGAGCACCTGAGTACGGCGGAACACGAGGAATTCCGTCGGAATCTACCAGGACCATCTGGTAAGGCTAAATACTACCTAGTGACCGATAGTGAACCAGTACCGTGAGGGAAAGGTGAAAAGAACCCCGGGAGGGGAGTGAAAGAGAACCTGAAACCGTGTGCTTACAAGTAGTCAGAGCCCTTTAGGGGGTGATGGCGTGCCTTTTGTAGAATGAACCGGCGAGTTACTTTATCATGCGAGGTTAAGTGGAAGACATGGAGCCGAAGCGAAAGCGAGTCTTAATAGGGCGAAATAGTATGATGGAGTAGACCCGAAACCAAGTGATCTACCCATGGCCAGGTTGAAGTTTAGGTAACACTGAATGGAGGACCGAACCAGGACACGTTGAAAAGTGTTTGGATGAGCTGTGGGTAGCGGAGAAATTCCAATCGAACTTGGAAATAGCTGGTTCTCTCCGAAATAGCTTTAGGGCTAGCCTCGTTGTGAGTTTACTGGAGGTAGAGCACTGTTTGGACTAGGGGCCCATCCCGGGTTACCGAATTCAGACAAACTCCGAATGCCAGATAAATATCAACGGGAGTCAGACTGCGGGTGATAAGGTTCGTAGTCGAAAGGGAAACAGCCCAGACCGCCAGCTAAGGTCCCAAATTGTATGTTAAGTGGAAAAAGGATGTGATGATGCACAGACAACCAGGATGTTGGCTTAGAAGCAGCCACCATTTAAAGAGTGCGTAATAGCTCACTGGTCGAGTGACATCGCGCCGAAAATGTACCGGGGCTAAACATACAACCGAAGCTGCGGATATAACTAATGTTATATGGTAGGAGAGCGTTCTAACATCATAGAAGCCGAGCTGGAAGGCGAGGTGGAGAGGTTAGAAGTGAGAATGCCGGTGTGAGTAGCGAAAGATAGGTGAGAATCCTATCCACCGAAAGACTAAGGTTTCCAGAGGAAGGCTCGTCCGCTCTGGGTAAGTCGGGACCTAAGGTGAAGCCGATAGGTGAAGCCGATGGACAACAGGTAGAAATTCCTGTACCACCAAATATCGATTGAGAGAAGTGGGGACAGAGGAGGCTAATTGATCGTCCTGATGGAATAGGACGTCTAAGCACAAAGGTTGAGTAGTAGGCAAATCCGCTGCTCATAAGACTGAAGTGTGATGGGGAGCGAAATTAAAGTAGCGAAGTCAATGAAGCCAAACTCTCAAGAAAAGCCGCTATCGAGATAAGAGGTGCCCGTACCGCAAACCGACACAGGTAGTTGGGAAGAGAATTCTAAGGTGAGCGAGAGAACCATCGTTAAGGAACTCGGCAAAATGACCCCTGTAACTTCGGGAGAAGGGGTGCCTACGAGAGTAGGCCGCAGTGAATAGGCCCAAGCGACTGTTTAACAAAAACACAGGTCTCTGCAAAACCGAAAGGTGAAGTATAGGGGCTGACGCCTGCCCGGTGCTGGAAGGTTAAGAGGAGTGCTTAGAGGTAACTCGAAGGTATGAATTGAAGCCCCAGTAAACGGCGGCCGTAACTATAACGGTCCTAAGGTAGCGAAATTCCTTGTCGGGTAAGTTCCGACCCGCACGAAAGGCGTAACGATTTGGGCACTGTCTCAACGATGGACTCGGTGAAATCATAGTACCTGTGAAGATGCAGGTTACCCGCGACAGGACGGAAAGACCCCATGGAGCTTTACTGTAGCTTGATATTGAATTTTGATGCAGTATGTACAGGATAGGTAGGAGCCCTAGGAATCATGCACGCCAGTGTATGAGGAGGCGCTGTTGGGATACTACCCTTGCTGTATTGAAATTCTAACCCTCGGCAAAGACCGGGAGACAGTGTCAGGTGGGCAGTTTGACTGGGGCGGTCGCCTCCCAAAAGAGTAACGGAGGCGTTCAAAGGTTCCCCTCAGAATGGTTGGAAATCATTTGCAGAGTGTAAAAGGCACAAGGGAGCTTGACTGTGAGACCTACAAGTCGAGCAGGTGCGAAAGCAGGACTTAGTGATCCGGTGGTTCCGCATGGAAGGGCCATCGCTCAACGGATAAAAGCTACCCTGGGGATAACAGGCTTATCTCCCCCAAGAGTCCACATCGACGGGGAGGTTTGGCACCTCGATGTCGGCTCATCGCATCCTGGGGCTGTAGTCGGTCCCAAGGGTTGGGCTGTTCGCCCATTAAAGCGGTACGCGAGCTGGGTTCAGAACGTCGTGAGACAGTTCGGTCCCTATCCGTCGTGGGCGTAGGAAATTTGAGAGGAGCTGTCCTTAGTACGAGAGGACCGGGATGGACGTATCAATGGTGTACCAGTTGTCACGCCAGTGGCATAGCTGGGTAGCTAAATACGGAAGGGATAAGAGCTGAAAGCATCTAAGCATGAAGCCCCCCTCGAGATGAGATTTCCCACGGATATTAAGACCCCTTGAAGACGACAAGGAGAATAGGTTAGGAGTGTAAGTGTGGTAACACATGTAGCTGACTAAAACTAATAGGTCGAGGACTTAATCAAGTGAAGTTCTGAAGAAATTTGTTGACAAGCAAAGAAAAGATGATATAATATATGTATGAAGTTTTCGTCTGGTGGCGATAGCGAAGAGGACACACCTGTACCCATACCGAACACAGAAGTTAAGCTCTTTAGCGTCGAATGTAGTTGGGTTTACGCCCTGCAAGACTAGAACGTTGCCAGGCAACTGAGAGAACCTTCCATCCGGAAGGTTCTTTTTTAATATAAATAACTTACTTTTATTTTGATTTTATTGCAGAAATGGAGTATTATAATAATATACTTTAGGAGGGTTAGGAATGTTTTATTTGGAAGATGAAAAAAACGCTAGTTTTAACTGGTGAAAATAAAAAAAGATATATTAAATGCATTAAGAAAAAAATTAACTATATTTCTAACGATAAAAAAACATTAAGGTTGCATATATTAAAAATTTTTAGCAAAAAGTTTTTAGAATTTAATAAGGCAATAGAAATGTATTATCATTCACAAAAATCCATCTTTTAATGAAGTTTTTCAAAGAAAGATTAGAGAGTTTAGATAATAGTCGTGAGGAATTTACGAGAGTAAAAGCAGAATTAAAAAGGATCTTTTGATGATGAAAAATTATGATAAAGATATTGAAGAAGAATTTAATGATATTTTTATTAAGAATAGAAGGAAGAACTGCTATTCTATTTGAAGATGAAGAAGAATATAGATTTAACAATTACTTGATTACATTAATTAATGATAAGAAATTGGAAGAATTTATTTGGCTAAATACGTTATATAATATTTATAAAAGAAGGTAAGAGTCTAAATTCTATAATAAAAAGATTATTGTGAATTAAATGATATAGAGTTTGCTGATTTGTATAAAAATTTATTTATTTGTTACAGACTATAACATTAATAAACTATTATTAAAGAATGAGTCAAAAAAATAATTAATAATGAGTATTTAGAGAACTTTGAATCATTCTTCAACTATATGTATGACTTAATTGATGATCTTAGAACATTTGTAGCTAAAAAAAGATAAGAAAAAAATATTTTAAGTTTTTTTCTACTAAAAATAGATAGTTATACTAATGTAACAACGCCGTCTAAAAGAAGAGTTTTTTTGAGTAGTGTACATAAAGTATTTAATTTCTTGAGAACATTATATGAGAATGACAATGCTAAATTATTGTTAGATAATATTTATCCAATATTAGTAAAATCTTTTTGCACCACTGAGAAATGATGATAAAATAAAAATATGATTATAATCCTGAATTTATCTTTGCTTTAGAATACACTCAAATTATTATAGAAGTAATGGATGAAAATAATGAAAGATAAAGTATTTCAAAAAGATTTTTTTACTGCGTATATAATGATTATAATGTTTCTCTAAGAACAACTGAATTAAACTTACTATACTTACCTTTAGTAGGCTCTGATGCAGTCAAGTTATACCAATTTTTTTGGGAAGCAAAATGATTGGAGATACAAATTTATCAAAAGAATTATTTACATTATGATATTTTTTTGATAATTTAGCATTAGATGTTAATAAATTTATAATCGCTCGTAAAAAAATTAGAAGCTATTGGTTTATTACAATCATTTTATATAAATAATTCATCAGGGAAACAGTACGTTTATAAAATAAAAAGAAGCACTAAAGCTTCTTTGAATTTTTTTAACACACCTATTTTTGTGTCAATTATTAGAAAAATACTATAGGAAATAGTGAATATAATGAAATAAAAAAACTTATTATTCTTTTTGATAAGGTTAGTTTTTAACAATTTTGAAGAATTAACCGTTAAATTTTTCAGATATTTATAACTTGGAGAATTTAGATAGCTATGAATCTGGTTTTACCAAAACAGACTTAGCTTCTGGTCCGAATTTTGATGAATATTTCTTTGATTTTTCAAAGCTAAATTATTATTTAGCTAATAGTTATTTATCAGAAGTAATTGAGAAGAGTAATATTAAAAAAATAATATTTTTAGGATTAGCTCATCTATATAAAGTAACACCTTCAGATATGGCAAAAAGCAATAGAAAAAGTTGCTGATGTAAATGCTGGGGAGAGTACACTAAATGTAGAGAAGTTAAAAAAATTATTTAACTCAGCTTTTATGTAAATGTTAGAAAACAAGAAGTTCCAACTTTAGATAAGATGTTAAATAAAAAAATTAGTAGAAGAAGAGAAAGAACAACTTACAGAAGAAGATAAATTTATACGAGAAGTAGACAATATAGATTATATAACCTATTTAAATAAGCAAAAAGGCTTAGTTTTTATCTAATGTTGATGCAAGAAATATTACTGAGATTCAGGAAAAATATAACTTTCCCAACAGGTGTTTTAAATATTTTGTTAGAGTATTCTATAAATACTAGTAATAGTTCAGGATTACCACATAAAAATTATATAGATAAAATTGCTAGTAGTTGGCAAAGTCAACGATTATTAGGAGCAAAAGATGCTATCGAATTTGTTAGAAAATCACGTAATATGAGGACTGTTAGAAAAAATGTTGAAAAAACAGCATCAGTATGGAACTCAAATACTAATAGGAAAGTTTATAAGGCGCCTTTTCCCAGAATATTTAAAAACAACAGATGGAGAATATTTCTACAATAAAATCATCACAGAATCGTGTTGTTACTCAAGAAGACGAAGATGCGTATAATGAGATGATGAAAAGAACTTACAAGGAAGAAGGACACATAATGAAAAAGTTATCTAGTGTTATGTCTATGAATACAGAGAATACTTATGAAAAATTTATATCTGAAAAAAAGTATTAAAAGATCCAGAAATTATAAAAGTTTATTCAAGAAAATAATTTCACGCGTAAACATATAGAAGAGAATTTGGAAAAAAATTTTATCAATATTATATTTCAAAAGATTCCGACTTAAATATCGAACATAAACCTAAACTGATAATTGATGGAAAAAGAGTTAATATAGTATATTCGGAAACATATGAATATAAAAATAAAAAAAGCTAAGTCAGCAACTTAATAATAGAATCAAAACAGAATTTATACCTAAAAAAAGTACTTACATATACATTTCAAAAACTTATCAAAAAAAGTAAGGAAAAAAAGGGCATCTTGCAACTGAAATAATAAAGACATGTAAAAAAATATTTTAGATGGTCAAGCTAAAAAAAGGAGTATATATATATGGCCCAACAGGGATGGGGAAAACTTATTTAATGGGCTGTATTTATAATTACCTTAAAAGAACAAGGGAAAGAGCCCACTATCTTATATTATCCGGAATTTATAAGAAAGATAAAAAGTAAAATAAGTTCTAATAATTATGATCAATATATAGATTTAGTTAGAGCGGATGAAATTTTAATCATAGATGATATAGGAGCTGAAAATATTACTGAATTCATTCGTGATGAAGTTTTTAGGCCCGATTATAAATTATAGAGAGGCAGAAAATTTACCAACATTTTTTCTCATCAAACTTAAGTCTAGATGACTTAGCTGAATTATTAGCTAACTCAAGAAATTCAGTTGATCAAACGAAATCCTTACGAATTATACAACGTATAAAATCTTTAAGCACTGTACACTTTTTGAATGGTGATAATGAGCGTGAATATAATAATTAAATATAGATAAAAAATGTCGAATAACATATAGTTATTCGACATTTTTTTATTTTTAAGAGGGAAAAACTATTAAATTTAGAATATAATTATAAAGCCTTATTTAATAAGGTTTTATAATCATAAAAAGATATTTTTAAAAAAATAATAAAAAAACAATTATTTTTTTCTCAAAATAGTGGAAAAAAAGTGGGGAAATGTGGTAAATTATAGAAGTAAGGTGGTGAGGGTAGTGTTTATAGGTCAATACAATAATAAAATGGATGCTAAAGGAAGGCTTAGTATACCAATAAAATTCAGAGATGAATTAGGTGAAAAATTTATTATAACAAGAGGTCTGGACTCTTGTTTATTTGGCTATTCACTACAAGAGTGGCAAAAAGTGGAAAGTAAAATAAAATCACTACCTATTACTAAGAAAAATGCACGTACTTTCCAACGTTTTTTCTTTTCAGGGGCTACGGAAGTAGAGATAGATAAACAAGGAAGAATAAATATTCCTAATGCTTTAATAGAACATGCATTTTTAAATAAAGAGTGTGTAGTAAATGGTTTATCTAATAGAATAGAAATTTGGGATAAAGCTCACTGGGAAGATCTTCTTCTTGAGAGTGAGGCTAGTGTTGAGGAAATAGCAGAAGAATTAGAAGATTTTGACTTTTAGGATGGATGAGAAATGTTTAAACATTACAGTGTATTATTAAACGAAGCTGTTGCTGGATTAAATATAAAAGAAAATGGTGTATACGTAGATTGCACTTTAGGTGGAGCAGGGCATAGTTTAGAAATTTTAAAACAATTAACTGATGGAAAGCTATATGCTTTTGATCAAGACAGCGTTGCGTTAGAAAATGCAAAAGATAAATTAAAAGATTATGCAGATAAGGTTGTCTTTATAAAATCTAATTTTAAAAACTTGAGAGAAAAGTTACTAGAGCACGGTGTTACAGAAGTAGATGGAGTGCTTTATGACTTGGGAGTATCTTCTCCACAATTAGACACACCAGAAAGAGGTTTTAGTTATAATTATGATACAAGACTAGATATGCGTATGGACACGGATGCACAAAAATAAGTGCATACGAAATTGTAAATGAATATGATTATAACGAATTGGTTAAAATATTTTATCGTTATGGTGAAGAAAAATTTTCTAAGCAAATAGCAAGAAATGTAGAAAAGAAACGTTTAGAAAAACCAATAGAAACAACTTTTGAATTAGTGGATATAATAAAAGAATCTATACCAGCAGCTAAAAGAAGAACAGGTGGGCATCCTGCGAAAAGAGTTTTTCAAGCGATAAGAATAGCTGTAAATAATGAACTATCAGTTTTTGAAGATTCATTAGAGCAAGCAATAGACATTGTAAAAAAAGATGGAAGAATATCGGTCATTACTTTTCATTCACTAGAAGATAGAATATGCAAACAAATATTTAATTCATATGCAAAAAGAAAAGATATTCCTAAAAATCTTCCAATATTACCAGAAGAAAGTTTAGCTAAATTAAAAATTATAACAAGAAAAACCAATTTATCCAACGGATAAAGAGTTAGAAGAAAATAATAGATCACGTAGTACAAAAATTACGTATAGCAGAAGTACAAATGAAAGAGTAGGAAAAGGTTAATGGCAACGTTAAAAAGTATATAGCAATGAATATGGAGTAAGAAAAAGTTCAGGAAAAGGTAAAATTTAATTTTTTTAGAAAAAAAGCAGGATATGGTGTTTTTGTAGGAGTTATTTTTACTTGCTAACGTAGTTATGTTAAACTATAAAGGAGAACTTTATTCATTAAGAAGCGCTCAGCAAAAAAATGATGTAATAATTTCGGAAAAAAACAAAAAGATAATAATGAGCAAAAAGGTTATTATAAATGATTTGTCTTCGTATGAAAGAGTTAAAAAAATAGCTGAGACTATGGGTATGAAAAACTCAAAAAGACAATATAAAGGTAGTGAGATAATTGAAAAAAACTTTTTTAGGAAACTATTTACTTTGAAGTTTCTGGAAGACAGAAAAAGTTTAGAAAAAAAGATTATATTTCAAGGGAAAGAACAAAAAAATAGTATTTCTTCTAATTTTTTTGTTTTTTTCTTTGTATGGGTAGTTATCATTAATATAGGCCAAATGATGCTTATTGGCACTGTTAGAGGTCAAAATCTGTCTGAACTTGCGGATAAGAAATATAAAATAGATACTAGTTTACAACCTAAAAGAGGAAAAATATTTGATAGAAATGGTAATATATTGGCAGACAATATAGAATCATATAAGCTTGTTGCTGTTGTATCTGATAAGGCTACAGAAGATGAAAAAAATCCTCGTCATGTAGTGGATGTAGACAAGACTGCTGACGAGCTATCTAATTTTATTAAATTAGATAAAAGTAAGATAAAAGAGATATTATTAAAACAGGGTGTTTACCAGGTAGAGTTTGGTACAGCTGGAAAAGATATAAGTATAGAGAATAAGAAAAAAATAGAAGCACTAAATTTACCAGGAATACAGTTTATAGCAACAACGAAAGAGGTATTATCCAAATGGTAGTATGTTAGGGAACTTTTTAGGCTTTTGCTCAAAAATTCTCCAGATAGTGATTTAATAACAGGTCGCTTAGGAATAGAAAAAAACATTTGATTACTATTTAAGAGGAAAAAGAAGGTCATATAACATATGCAAAAAGATGCATGGGGAAAAATAGTTTCTAATATTCCAAAAAGTTGAAATTAACCCAGTTGATGGTGCAGATATTTACTTAACTATAGATAAAAAAATATTCAAGGATTTATAGATAATACTTTAAAAGATATCCATGATAAATATGAGCCGGAAAGTGCATTTGCAATAGCTGTAAGTGCTAAAACTGGAGAAATTTTAGGGTTAGGACAAACTCCAGCTTTTTAACCCGAAATACTCAAGAAAACTTTGGAGAAAAGCATGGGCGAAATATATTCTATAATTCAGCGTATGAGCCTGGATCTACTCTAAAGACGTTCTCAATGTCATTAATGGTAGAAAAATAATATTTATAATCCCAAATGCATATTACAAATCTGGTTCATATAGAGTAGAAGACGCTACTATTTATGACTGGAATAAAACAGGATGGGGAACTATTACACAACGACATGGTTTCCAACAATCATCAAATACACTTATGCTTACTTTATTGGAAGGGTTAGGTAGAGAAAAATTAAAAACAGGATTAGAGAGTTTTTGGATTTGGAAAAAGTACAAATTCTTTTATATGGTAATGAGGCTACGGGTGACTTAGTATTTAATAATAAAGTATCAGCCTCAACTACGGTGTTCGGTCAAGGTAGTACGGTTACTGCTATGCAAATGGTTCAGGCAGAAACAGCTATTTTGAATGAAGGCCAAATGCTATTACCGTATTTTTTACAAAGAGTACATGATAAAACATTAAATAAAGATGTTAATATAGGTCAAAGAACTGTTGTTGGAACACCAATTTCAAAAACTACAGCAGAAAAAATGAAAGAAGAACTTTATGGTGTAGTTAATGGAGAATGGGCTACAGGAGGTAAGCGATATTCTATAGAAAATTATAGTGTTTCTGGGAAAACAGGAACAGCCGAAGTCGTTGATCCAAAAACAGGAACATATTATAAGAGTCCATATAAAGTAATGCACTCATTTATAGGGTATGCACCAAGTGAAAATCCTGAAGTGATTTTATATGTAGGAATGAAACTTCCAAATAAAAAACTTGCTGAAAGTTCTGCTAATGGGGCATCAGAGATATTTAAACCTATAATGCAAAATATATTAAATTACTTTGAATGTTAAAAAAACAAGTAGTGATGAAAATCTTCAAAAATTATATGATGGATAATTTCCAAGGGAAAAATATTAATGAAGTTATTTCAAAATTATCTACACAAACAAAAAAATATAGTAGTTATAGGTTCGGGAGATGAAGTATTGGGACAATTTCCTTCTCAAGGTAATATATTGAAGAAAGATGATAAAGTATTTTTTTATTGAGTTCAAATGAAAATATGATATTGCCTAATTTTTTTAGGATGGTCTAAAGCTGATGTTTTAAATTATGCTGAGTTAGCTGGGTTTAAATATAGAAACCGAAGGAAATGGTTATGTAAAACAACAATCAGTACCAGCTAGAAGAATAGTGAAAAAAAGGGGATAATATAAAAATAAAAATTTAGTTAGGAGAACGAAATGGGTAATTCAAGTATAATAATTGCTATATCGTTATTGCTAGTGGCATTTTTGCTAACTGTAGTGATGCTACCGAAATTAATAAAAATATTTACATTATCTTAAATTTGGTCAAGAAATAAGACAAGAAGGTCCACAGAGTCATATTCATAAAAAAAGGGTACTCCGACAATGGGAGGAATTTCATTTATCCTGGCAATTGTTGTGGCTCTTATAATAGCTATGTTTTTTAAATAGCGAAAATATAAAATATTATTTATTATTCATTTATACGACAGTGTCATTTGCAATAATTGGTTATATAGATGATATGTTAATAGTTGTAAAAAAAGAAAAAAATGATGGTTTATCACCAAGAAAAAAATTATTATTGCAAATAGTATTTTCATTAATATTTTATATTTTAGTATCATTAGTATATGATAATGTCAACTTTATAGAAATACCAATAATTAATTATCAGCTAAATATTTCTTATTTATATTTGTTATTTGTTATATTTTTGGCAGACAGGATTTTTCGAATGCAGTTAATTTAACAGATGGGCTAGATGGTCTAGCTACAAGTGTAACGATAATAACAACCAGTACATTTGCGCTGTTGGCGTATAAAGAAAATAATTTTTCCAGTGTTAGTATTCTGTTTGGCTATTGTTGGTGCGCTATTAGGATTTTTATTATTTAACAAAAAGCCTGCAAAAATTTTTTTATGGGAGATACAGGTTCTCTTGCATTAGGTGGAATTTTTAGCAGCTATATCAATAATATTACACAAAGAAATAGTATTTTTATTTATTGGTTTAGTGTATATTCTAGAAACATTATCAGTAATCATTCAGGTTGCATACTTTAAAAAAACAGGAAAGAGAATTTTTTAAAATGTCACCATTACACCACCATTTTTGAATTGACGGGATATGGTGAGGTGAAAACAGTATACATATTCGTGATTATTGCAGTAATATCATCTGCAATAGGATATTTTATTGGGGTATTATAAAATGATTAATTTAAAAAATAAAAGAATATTAGTTTTGGGTTTTGCGCGAAGTGGATATTCAACTGTAAAAAAATTTTTAAAGAAACTAGGGTATGATGTTAAGTTAAACTCTTATGACGATTTGAGTAATGATGAAAAAAAGCTCAAGAACTTCGTGAATTGGGAATAGAAATAATTGATGGTGGACACCCGCTTGAATTATTAGAGACAGTTGATTTAATAGTTAAAAATCCAGGAATAAAATATCAAATAGAGTTTTTTTACAGAAAGCTGTGGAAATGGGAATAGATATTATCACAGAAATTGAATTAGCTAATACGCTATTCTCTATTGATATGGTTGCTATAACGGGAACAAAATGGAAAAACAACTACAACACAAATGACTTATGATATATTAAAAAAAGCTAATAAAGATGTATTTTTAGCTGGAAATATCGGCTATCCAAGTATAGAAGTAGCCTATAATCATCCGAAGTCACTAATTGTTACAGAAGTCTCATCATTCCAATTAGAAGGAACTAAATATTTCAAGCCAAGCATAGCAGTGATAACTAATTTAGGGAGAAGGACATTTAGATTATCATGGGAATTTAGAAAATTATCAAAATGCTAAGAAAAAAATATATGTAAATCAAAACCAAAGATGATTTCTTAATTATAAATATAAAAGAAAAAGAAAAGTATAATTTAGATAAAATTAAGGCTACTATAATTTTCTATGATACAAAAAGAAAATATAAGCGCAGATGTATATATTAAAGAAAAATATAGTAATGTTTAGAGAAACGGAGTTATTTGATAGTACAAAACTTAAACTACCAGGTATGCATAATGTTGAAAATGCAATAAATGCAGCTATTATTTCTTATTTAAAAAGGCGCAAGTACAGATGCTATTCAACAAGTACTATATAATTTTAGTGGAGTTAAGCATAGATTGCAATATGTAGGAGAATACAAAGGTGTAAAATATTACAATGACTCTAAAGCAACTAATCCAGTAGCAACAACAACCGCGTTATCAGGATTCGATAAAAATATTATTTTAATATGTGGTGGTAAGGATAGAGGAATTGACTTTAAAGAGTTAATTCCATATCTAAGTAAAATAAAAAGTTATGGTTGTAGTAGGAGAAAGTAAAGAATTATTATATAGTTTAGCGATTCAGCATAATGTGAAATGTATTAAAAGCCATAAAAAGTTGCAGATGCTACTAAGTTAGCTAGCAGTTTAGCAGAAGACGGAGATACAGTGTTACTATCACCAGCTTGTGCATCATGGGATCAATATAAGTGCTTTGAAGATCGTGGAGACGAATTTATTACTATGTTTGAAAAAATCAGTAGTGAGGACTAACTGTGTATGAATGAAAAAATAAAAAGCTACTTTCGAAGATTAATAAAGATAAGCGAAAAAGTTCACTAGAAAAAAATAAAAAAAGAGAAGAGAATTATCTTTAATAGTATTGTTATTTTTTTAACCGTAATTTTGGGTGTGGGATTCATGTTTAGTAGCTATGTGAAACTTAAAACTATTAATGTTTCTGGTGAAAAATCAAATAACTAAAGATGAGATTTTAGCTGCTGGGAATATAAATTCTAATTTAAAAACATGGACTATAAAAAGATGATGAAGTAAGAAATAATATTAAAAACAAATATAGTATATTTAAAGAGGTCACTGTAAAGAGTACATTCCCGTCAAAAATTGATATAAAAAGTAGAAGAATATAGGTTTATTGCTAAAAAAATAAAAAAAGACTGATGGGCAAATAGAGATAATTATGGAAAATGGAAGAACGTATAGTGGTCAAGTTCGTAATAATTATAATTTACCTATATTAGAAAAACTTCAAAGAAGATGAAGAAAAAAATTAAAAAGAAGTTTATAAAAAAATCTATTAGAATTAAAAACAAGAAATTCTAATTCAAATATCAGAAATAATTAGCGAAGATGATGGGAAATTTAACAATATACATGAATGATGGTCAAAAATAAAAAGTTTCAAGAGCAAATTTTCGCACAAAAACTTAATTATTATGATGAAATTTCTAAGTATATTGATGACAAAAATACAACATTAAATTTGATTAATGGTGCATATTTAGAAACGTCTAAAAGTGAAAAACAACGTATCCCAAAAACATTAAGAACTTATTAGCTAAAAATTCAGTAGATACAAGTAATGATAAAGAAAAATAACTTCTGAATCTCAAAATAAAGAAGATAATTCTTCAAGTGATAAAAACACAACTCAAAAACCAGTGCGATAAATTCACAAAATAATAATCAAGCGTCGACTCAAGCAAATAAAAAGAAAAATACTTAGTAAAAATAATAAATTAAAAATCTATTCGAAATTTTTCAGTCTTGGATAGATTTTTTTCTCTAGTTAACAAGTAATTAAAAAGATATAATGAAATTATATTACAATTTAAAAAAATATTTTTAATAAAATTTTTAATTTTTAGCTTTTTTTCATATAATTTTTGTGATATAATTTAGTATGTGTAAATAGAATTTGTTGTGTATTTACAATTTTATTATTAAAGAAATATAAGATATTATTAAGGAAGGAGTGTTTGACTTGAGTTCACAATTATATACTTCAATAGACTTAGGATCATCAAGTATAAAAAGTGATTATAGCAGATGTAGTATATGAAAAATTGAATATACTAGGTGTAGGAATTGTGAAAACTACATCGATAAAACGAGGAAATATAATTGATGTGGAATCGGCATCTAGGGATATTCAAAAAGCGATTGATATTGCAAAAAGTGAAGCTAATAAAGATATAAGGTCAGTATATGTAGCAGTTCCAAGTATACACACTCATATTAAGAAAAGTGTAGCGGAAATTAAGTTCGATACAAAACATGATATTGATGGTAGAGATATAGAGGAAGTAATAGAAGAAGCTAAGATTTTACCATTACCAAGGGAAAGAGAAGTAGTACAAGTAATTCCAGACTACTATAGGTTAGATGATATTGAGAATATTAGAAAACCAAAAGGAATGACAGTGCATAATACTTTTGAAATTACTGGGAATAGGGTTCTTACTTCTAAAACGCACTTTGCATACAATATATAAGTGTATAGAGAATTTAAGACTTGATTGTAATGAAACATTTTTGTACTTCTCATGCGTTAGGAGAATTACTTTTTAAACGAAGAAGAGAAAGATTATGGTTCTGTTGTTATTGATATAGGAGCAGGGACTTACAACAGTAAGTTATTTTGAAGATGGAATTTTACAATTATCGCAATCTATAGAACTTGCTGGTGAAGATATAACTAGAATGATTTCTGATGTCTTAAATGTTCCTATGAAACGTGCAGAGGAAATAAAGTTAACTCAAGGTCATGCTTTTTATGATATGGCTTCACCACAGGTGATTATTGAATTAGATAACTTAGAGCCTAATGAAGAGCCCTATACGCAAAAAGAGTTAGCAGACTACATTGAAGAAATAGTTGAAGAAATAATTTTACGTTCTTTTGATGTTTTAAGAAAAGCAGGTATTAATAGAGTAAAAGGAAATGTTGTTTTAACGGGTGGAACTACTCAAATGCCAGGTGTTTTGGAATTAGCAAAAGATATGCTAAGAAAAATGAATGTAAGAATTGGTTCCCCTAAAATAATAGGAGCTAATTCTCCAGAATTATCAGTGGTAGTAGGAGCGCTAACAAGCAGTTATAAAATGGAATCGTTACTTGGTTATCAAGTAACAGAAGATGTACCTATCATAAAAAACACGAATTCAACTTTTGAAAATATTTCAACTGTAGAGGAGATAGCTATACCTACTCCAACTGCAGAGAGTCTAATTACAGACGATAAAAAAATATTGAACATGATGAAGAGAATGATTATTACGAAGAAGACGTAAATAATAAAGAAGAAAAATGAAAAAGAACAAAAACTTCTTTTCTAAACTTAGTAAGATGTATAATTCATTTTTGAATAATAATAGGAGGAATTAAATAATGTTTGAAGAATTTGATCAATCAGCAGTAATTAAAGTAGTCGGTGTAGGTGGCGGTGGAGGAAATGCCGTTGACCGAATGAAAGAAAGTGGAATAAAAAATGTAGAGTTTATCGCAATCAATACAGATGCTCAAGCTTTAAAACGTTCTAAAGCAGATGTAAGAATTCAAATTGGAGAGAAGCTAACAAAAGGATTGGGTGCAGGTGCTAATCCTGAAGTAGGACGTAAAGCCGCTGAAGAAACAAAAGATAAAATTGAAGCAGCTTTAGAAGGTGCAGATATGGTATTTGTAACTTCTGGTATGGGAGGAGGAACAGGTACTGGAGCAGCTCCAATCGTAGCAAGTATTGCAAAAGAATTAGGAGCATTAACAGTAGGTGTTGTCACTCGTCCGTTCAATTTCGAAGGTAAAAAGCGTCAAGTACAATCTACAGCCGGAATTAATTCACTTAAAGGTGCGGTAGATACGCTTATCGTAATCCCTAATGATAGATTATTAGACATCGTAGATAAATCTACTCCAATGATGCAAGCATTTGTTGAGGCTGATAATGTTTTACGTCAAGGTGTTCAAGGTATATCTGATTTAATTAACGTATCAGGAACAGTTAATCTTGACTTTGCAGATGTAAAAGCTATTATGGCTGACCAAGGTTCTGCATTAATGGGAATTGGTGTAGCAACTGGTGAAAACAGAGCAATTGAAGCTGCTAAAAAAGCAATTTCATCACCATTATTAGAAACTTCTATCGTAGGAGCAAAAAGGTGTATTATTAAACATTACTGGTGGCCCATCACTAAGTTTATTTGAAGCACAAGCAGCAGCAAGTATTGTTCAAGAAGCTAGTGACGATGAAGTAAACATGATTTTCGGTACAGTATTTAACGAAGATTTAGAAAAAAACAGATGAAATTATTGTTACAGTTATCGCTACTGGATTTGAAGAAGACGAGGGTTAGTGTTGAAAGAGATATTTTAGCGCAACGTCCAGCACAACCAGAAGCTAGTTCATTTACAAGTGGGTATGGAAAAAAATGAAGTAGAACAAGAAATGTATCCACGTCCAAGAAGAAGAACTAGAAGAGAAATATAATAAATACTAAGGACGATTTCTAATATGGAAAATCGTCTTTTTTTATAGTATTAAAATGAAAATACACATATGTTTTCTAGAAACAATTTACAAAAATAGAAAAGTCTAGTATAATCAATTATAAAATACTTTAGAGAAAGGATGTATAGAATGACAAATCAAAAAATGGAAAGAAAATTACAAGCACGCCACATAACAATGATAGCAATTGGTGGATGTATAGGTACTGGTTTGTTTATGGCTAGTGGTGCTGTAGTTAGTAAAGCAGGTTCTTATGGTGCTGTATTTACGTATGGCTTAATCGGAGTTGTTATTTACTTTTTAATGGCTTCTATAGGAGAACTAGCTACATTTTATCCTGTTTCTGGTTCATTTGGTTCGTATGCAACAAGATTTATTGATCCAGGATTAGGTTTTGGTATAGGTTGGTTATATTGGATATTATGGATCTTGGTATCTAGTGTAGATATTATAACTTTATCGAAAATTTTACACTACTGGGAATTTTTTAGACAATTCTCTACATTTTATATTTGTATGTTTTTAGTGTTATTATATATTTTTAAATTTAGTAAGTGTAAAAAGTTTTTGGAGAGGTAGAATACTGGATAACTATAATAAAAGTTTTAACAGTAATTGTATTTCTTATAGTAGGAGCAGCAATTATTTTTTTGGAATAACTAATAATACTGATGCAGGAATAACAACTTTCATAAAAATGGAGAAAAAAACTTCTACTGCAGGTCTTTTTAGGATTGTTTTGAATTTTTCTCAACAGCGGCATTTTTCTTTTGGGGGAACTGAGATTGTTGCAGTAACAGCAGGAGAATCACCTAACCCTAAAGAGACTATGCCTAAAGCTGTAAAAGCAGGTATTTTGGAGAATTTTAATATTTTTATATAGCAACTATGTTTATTATTTCATCTATAGTGTCTGCAGATGATCCTAGACTCTTAGATACCAATAATGTTACAGCGTCCCCTTTTACAATTGTATTTCAAAATATTGGTTTAGGAATAGCTGCTGTTATTATGAATATAGTAATATTAACTTCTGTGCTTTCAGCAGCAAATTCTGGTATGTATGTTTCTAGTAGACAGCTATTTTCATTGAGTTTGAGTAATTATGGACCAAAATCATTTAAAAATTAAACTCAAACTCTACTCCAACAATTGCGTTATCATTTTCAGTTATATTTATGATACTATGTTTTTTATTTTTGAAAAATATAATCCCAAAAGGATATTATATGCTCCTTTCTATGGTAGGAATTGTAGTAATGATTATTTGGATGGTATCTTTAATTTCACAAATTCGTTTGAGAAAAGCAATAGTAAAACAAGGGAAAAAAGCAGAAGATGTACTACCATATACAGCTAAAACAGGTGTAATTGGCTCTTATATAGCTTTTGATTTCTTTTTGGAATAATTATAATTTTACAGTTAGTGTCTGATTATTTGACAGGTGGAATTATTCAGATGTCATACAATTTAGTTTGCCCAGTAATATGTTTAATTTTTATATATGTCGTTTAAATTGGTGACTAAAAGAAAGTTTGTTAAATTGGAAGAAATGGATATTGATCCATACAGCGAGAAATAGTTAAGAAAAGATAACAAGAATAAAATTTCTTGTTATCTTTTTTTAAAAAGAAATAATTAGTTTATACACTTCTAATATATAGAAAATAAGAAAACTTTTGTGATAAAATTATATTTAAGTGATTTTATGGAGATGATGATTTTGATTATAGGAATTACTGGAAGTATAGCATGTGGAAAAAGTCTAGTATCTAACTATTTGCAAGAAAAAGGGTTATACAATTATAGATGCAGATAAAAATAGGGCATATGGCACTAGAGAATGATGAAGTAAAAACAACTTGTCAATAAATTTGGAAAGTCAATACTAAAAAGATAATGAAGTAAATAGAGTAACTTTAGGAAAAATTAGTATTCGAAAAATAATGAAAATTTAAAAAGAGTTAAACAATATAATTCATCCCTCAAATTAGAAAAATATTTCAGAACAAATACAAGTGCATAAAAATGAGAAATTAGTCTTTGTAGATGTTCCTTTGTTGTTTGAAGCAAAATTTGATGATTTAGTAGAAAAAAATTATTGTCATATCTTTAGATGAGAAAATTCAACTAGAAAGACTTATGAACAGAAATTCTTTATCAAAAAGAAGAGGCATTACAAAGAATAAAAAAGTCAAATACCAGTCCGAGAAAAAGAAAAACTGGGAGATTATGTTGTAGATAATAGTTTCACTCAAGAAAATACTTATAACCAAGTAGATAGAATTTTAGAAAAATTAAAACTAGGAGAATAGTAAAATGACACAAGTGTTGAAAAATAGAAAATCTTAGTGGTGGGTACAACCGTAAAAAGATTATAGAAAATATTAATATAGAGATTCCTAAAGGAAGTATCACGGCTTTAATAGGTTTAAATGGAGCAGGGAAGAGTACAACAATTAAACATATTTTTAGGGTTTATTACGCCCTATGGACGGAGAGATAAAGGTTAATGGAATTACAATAAGAGAAAATAATGAAAAATATAGAAAAAGTATTAGTTATATTCCAGAATCACCAGTTTTATATGATGAATTAACTTTGGAAGAACACATAAACTTGACTGCTATGGCGTATGGTCTAAATATGAAAGAAGCATGGGAAAAAGCTGATGTTCTATTGAAATTGTTTAAATTAAGTGATAAAAAGAAATTTTTCCCAGTTCATTTTTCAAAAGGGATGAAACAGAAAGTTATGATAATTTGTTCTTTCCTTGTAGAACCTAACTTATACATAATAGATGAACCATTTTTAGGGTTAGATCCTATAGCAATTAATGATCTAATTAATTTAATGTGCGAAAAAAAGAGATAATGGAGCGAGTATTTTGATGTCTACTCATATTCTAGCTACAGCAGAAAAAGTATTGCGATAATTTCATTATAATTCATGAAGGTAAAAATATTGGCTAGTGGAAAATTATCAGATTTGAGAAAAAGAGTTTAATATGCCAGATGCATCTTTAGATGAAATTTATCTAGCGTTGACTACGAGAGGTCAAGATGAGTAATATAAAGAATATTTTTTTGATGATAGAAGAAGAAGAGAACGTGAAACAAGAGTAACATATAGTAAATATATTTTCAATTCGCACTTAGTTATGTTTCTTATTATAGTGCTAGGAGCAGGGCTAATTAATTATTCACAGATGGCTAGAGAAATGCTAGTAAGTTAGAGATGAAGACAGTTTTTATTGCAGCCTCAGCGATATTCAGTTATCTTTTAGTATCGTTAAAAGTAAAGACTTTTTATAAAAAGAAGCGGATGCGATATTTTTACTCCCATTAGAAAAGTATTATGGAAAAGTAGCTATAAAAACAGGAATAATATTAACAAGTATTCATTTATTATTCTTAGTTATATTTTTATTTTATAATTAAAACCATTATTAAGTCGTATAGGTGGACTTTAGTGGGTTAGAAGAGTTTACTGGAATCGTAGGAGCTCAATTCTTTATGCTTATTGTAGTAGTAATGACGAATGTTTTCTATAGATTAGCAGAAGCTATTTATTTTGAGAAAAAGTTTTTCATGAAAGTTTTATTATTCATGAATATATTTGTTACAATATTGGAAGTATTTGGTAAATATAACTATTTAGAGTATGTTACTTTTGTTGTTTTGATAATTATGCTAATAATTATTTGTTTAAAAATTATAGTAATGCGAAAAAGCTTTATCGTTAAATGATGGTATAGGTTATTCATTAAAATGGAATGAAGCAGCAGAATATGATAGAACATAGAGAAGAAAAATTATCTTAAGTTTGTTAGTATGTTTGTCGATGTACCACTAAATGGAATAAAAGTTGCTAGACGAAAATATTTTTGATGTATTACTACCAAAATTAACCGAACAAAACTTCACAGTAGAAAAATAGTTTTTAAATATTATTATTATCGTGTATTTTTACGCCAAGAAAATACAGTATTTCTTGCACTAAGATTAATGTTAATAGCAGGTATTATAATATATAGCTTCAATAATGTATATGTGAGTTTAGTTGTAATTATATCATATAGTTATTTAACTATTATTCAACTTGTCCCATTATATAAAGCAAATAAGCAATAATATTTGGCATAGTATATTACCAGTTAATGAAGAAATAAAAATTAAAAAGTTTTAAAAATTTATTAACAGCAGTTATTTTAATAACAACATTTATATTGACATTATTAAGTATTGTAGTAAGTGGAATAGATTATTTAATAATAGGTATAAATATTTTATCATTTGTACTGGCAAATTTATTGGCAAGGGTATTTATAGCTAAAGTTAAGTAGAAGGGAGGATACTATGAAAAATATTGCAATAATTGGTGGAGATTTGTCAGGGGTAAGCTGTGCTTATTTTCTTGATAAGTTTTCAGGCGCTAATTCTAAAAAGTTCAATATTGATTTAATAGAAAAAGATTTAGAATTTGCAAATGATAAATTTGGGAAATTTCAATATGGTCAGGAAATATATGATAATGGATGGCATAATTCTATAAATGAACAGGGAGTTTTGTTTTATCTAATGGTTGAGTTGGGTTTACACAGATACCTAATACAAAAGTGGATCAACTAAAAAGTATTTTTACAAAAAGAAGGAATAAAATATTTACCTGATAAAAATGTTGTATGGTTATCCGTTAGATAAAAAGAAATACTATTATCTGATATATTTACATTTAAAGAAAAATTATCTGTTTTATATAATATGCACAATACATTAGAAGATGAAAATGTAGAAAAACTTACAGTAGAAGAATTTTTTTCAAGGCAAATATAAATGAACATATTTATATTAAATTAATAGAACCACTTCTAACTAGCCACTACGGTAGTGATGTTTCTAAAGCAAAACATGGTAAGTTTAATGCCAGAGTTATCATTTTGACTATTCAAAAGAAGACATCAATAAAATTTTAGAAGACATGTATAATAGAAGAGTTATTGATAATATAACAGTAGGTAGAGAATATAGATTAAAATTCACTTTAAAATCTTTTATAGAAACATTAGAATCTAATTTTTCAGGGAAAAGTGTTTTTAGAATTTAATAGAGATGTTGAGAAAAATAGAGAAAAAGGTGAGAAGTATCTAGTATATTCTAATGGAAGTATTTATCAATACGATTATTTGATATTAACATTAAATCAAAAAGAATTTTTCTACCTTGGTTTTCTCAAGATGAAACAATAAAAAGATTTTTGAAGATATGGCTTATGTATCGAATATAGTTTTAACTTTCGTTTATAGACGAGATGAATTGCATATAAATAGAGAAATAGGAGAAATTATTTTTTCCAAAAAGAGGAGAGCGAGTATTTAACTAAATTGGAATATATAAGTAATAAGTGGATTGATGTGAAAATGAGCGGTATTCAAATAGTTAGAGCTTATATAAATGCTAGAAGCAGTAAAAAAACTTCTTAAGAAAAACTGATAAAGAGATTCAAAATATTGTTGAAGAGGAGATCCGTACTGTACATGGATTCGTTGGTAAGCCAGAGAGATGTTATGTGAGTAAAGTAGAAGATAATTATAGATTTTTGTTGTGAAAAGTATAATGAAAAAAATTAATAGTTTATCAACTTATTTAGCAGAAGAATATCCCGAATTTATATATAATAGGTAAGTCCAAAAAGCAACTAATCTTGAAAAACACTATTTTAGAGGCAAAAAGAGACTGCAAAAAGAAATTGTGGAAAAAAATTAAATAAACAAGAAATATCTATGATATGAGGTGAATATGATGAAATTTAATTTTAATAAAGCTAATGGAACGAAAGTAACGTTTATTTTTGAAGATATAGACTATACTAATGAATTATTAGCTTATACAAAAGAAAAACTATTTAGTGGGAAATTAAACGAAGTTTATTGTAATTTACCATTTAATGGTGAAAAAGAAATTTTTAGTGGGGTTTGGGAAAAAGAAGACTTATTAGAAGACGATATAAGAAAAGTATTTTTTTCAAATTAGGGAAAAGAACTAATAAGATTTAAGGAACAAGAGGTATTATTACAACTACCAAAAACTAGATAATATAAAAACTAGTTCCCTAGTAAAAGCGATAGTGGAAGGATTCTTGCATTCTACATACAAATTTGATAAATATAAAAGTGACAGAAAAGATTATCCAGAGATAACTATCAATTTAATAACTGAAGAAGACTCATCACTATTGGAATCATGTGTAAAAGAGGCACAAGATGTTATTAATGGTATCTTCTTTGCAAGGGATTTAGTAAATGAAAGAGCAGAATATTTGTATCCAGAAAGTTTGGCAAATATAGCAAAAAATGAATTAACTCAACTTGGGGTAGAAGTAGAGGTATATGATGAAAAACAATGTGAAGAATTAGGATTAAAAGGTCTTTTGGCAGTAGGACGAGCATCAACAAGAAAACCTCGTTTTATTGTTATGAAGTATATAAATGATAAAACAAATGATGAAATTATTGGTCTGGTAGGAAAAGGTGTAACATATGATACTGGGGGATATTCAATAAAACAAACAGCTAATAGTATGGATATAATGCACTGTGATATGGGGGGTGCTGGAACTGTACTAGGAACAATGAAGCTAATAGCAACAAGAAAACTTAAAACAAATGTTATTGGAATTATTGGTGCATGTGAAAACATGATTTCAGGAAGTTCATATAAACCAGGTGATATAATTTCTACATTATCAGGAAAAACTGTGGAGGTATTGAACACAGATGCAGAAGGACGTATTACATTAGCTGATTCAGTTTATTACGCTACAGAGAAATTAAAAGTAAGTAAAGTAATAGACTTGGCAACTTTAACAGGGGCATGTTTAGTAGCACTTGGGGAATTCTATACGGGAGCCGTAACTAATGATCAAAAATTTTATGATGAGTTAGTCAATGCATCGAAAAAGGCTGGAGAAAGAATATGGCAAATGCCAGTAGACGATAGTTTTAGAAAGTTAAATAATTCATCAGTGGCCGACGTGAAAAATACAGGAGGTCGTTTAGGTGGAACAATTACCGCAGGTTTATTTATAGAAAATTTTGTGGCTAATAATACACCATGGATTCACCTAGATATAGCAGGAACAGCATATCTATCTAAACCAGAAGGGTACTTACCAAAAGGTGCAACAGGTATACATGTTAAAAACATTATATAATTTAATAAATAAATAAGATATTAAAAGTTCAAGGGTATAACATATTATATTCTTGAGCTTTTTATATAATATTAGTGAATTTGTTGGTAATTATATTAAGATTTTGTAAATAATTCGCAAATGTAAAAAGAAATATTTCAACAGTAATTGACATTGATAATTATTATTGATAAGATAAATATAAGTAGAAAAGTAAGGAGGATACAATGATAAAGTTAAATCCATTAACGCTGGTAATATTAAACATTTTATTTCCAGTAGTTATCTTTTTAGGAAAAGGTATAATTTATGAAACTATTTGTCTATTGATTGCAATTGTAGTTTTATCTATATACAAACGCTATTTACAAATATTAAAATTTATAATTTGGTATATATCTTTTTCAATACTAGCATATTTAATATCAATTAGTAATATAATTTGGATTGCAGATTTATTTGGAAACATTAGTTTACATTATCCTCAGAATGACACCAGTTATGATGATTGCTTATATTTTAGTAAAAGACATAAAAAGTAATGAATTATTATCTGCATTTGAACAAATTCATTTACCCAAAAAATTATGTTAAGTATTACAGTAGCTTTAAGATTTTTTTCCCAACATATAAATTGGAAATTAGAATGATTAGAGAATCATTAAAGATGAGAAAATATTAATTTAAAAATTACAGAACCGCTAAAAATTTTTAGAGTATTGGCTAGTCCCAGTTTTAATGAGGATGAATCTTATTGCTGAAGAAATGACAGCAACAGCTATGACAAAAAGGGGTAGAGTCACCAATGAGAAGGACATCATTTTATAATGTGAGAAATGAGAATAATTGATTATATTTTTCTTAATTATTGTCTTTATAATTTTTTGTATTTCTATTAATAGGGGGCATTAAATAATGTTAGAATTTAGAAATGTGTCTTTTACTTATAAGAATTCAGAAGAAAAGGTGTTAAATAATGTGAGTTTTAAAATTAATGAGGGTGAGTGTGTTTTATTAACAGGAGTATCTGGAAGTGGGAAGTCAACTATTGTTCATTTAATGAATGGGCTTATACCAGCTTTTATATGAAGGAGAATTAACTGGGAAAAATATATTATAATAACACTTCTTTAGAAAGTATAAAAACATATGATATAGCAAAAAGATATTGGTTATGTTAGCCAAGATCCAAGAGGACATTTTACTACAAACACAACGAGTGAACTTGTATTTGCTATGGAAAATTTTGGAATTTCTCTAGATGAAATGAAAAAGGTATAATGCAGTTGTTGAATTATTAGAACTGGAAGAAATTGTTGATAAGAATATTTTGTATATTTCTAGTGGGGAGCGTCAAAAATAGCGATTGGGTGTAGTTTAACATTAATACCGAGAGGTAATAATATTAGATGAACCATCATCTAACTTAGATTTTCGTATGACAAAAGAAATTAACAATATTAATTGAAAAAAACTGAAAAATAAGGTTATACAATAATTATTGCAGAGCATAGAATACATTATATTCAAAAATTAATAGATAAGGTTTAATTGTAAATAAAAGGTATGATTAAAAGGAAATAACAATTGATGATTTGAAAAACACCACTGATTTTTCCTTTAAGAACTCTAGATGTATTTAATTTACAGCTAGAAAATATTAGCTCAAAAAAATAATGACTTACTACTGCAGATTGATAATGTAAGTTGTGGAGATATATTATTGCAAATTTCAACATCTATAAATAAAGGTGATGTGATCGGTTTGATTGGAAGAAATGGTGCAGGAAAACAACATTAGTGGGATGCTTACCAATATAATGAATCCAACTAAAGGAAAAATTTTAGGAAATGTTAAACCGTTTTTAGTGATGCAAGATATGGATTATCAATTTTTACAGAATCAGTTTTAAGTGAAATACGTTTTTGGAAATGAAGGAGTTGAGAATGATAAAATTAATAATCTATTAGAAGAATTGGGATTAAATAAATTTAAAGATAAAATTCCTTTTGAATTGTCAGGAGGGCAAAAACAAAGGTTACTTATTTCTATAGCTGCAATATCTAATGTAAATTTATTGATGTTTGATGAACCAACTAGTGGTCTAGATTATATAAATATGGAAAAGGTTAGTAGTGTGTTAAAAAAATCTATCCAAAAGAAAATGCTCTAATAATAGCTACACATGATATAGAGTTTTTATATAAAAACATGCAATAGAATAATATACTTAGATAATAAGACGATAAGATTTTTTTATTTAGATAATGAAAGTAAATCGAAGTTCAGAATATTTTATAAATATGGAGGGATAAAAAGTGAAATTAAAAACAAAAGATTATATTTTTAGGAATGGCAACAGTATTGTCATTAGTAGTTTACATGATAGCGATGGTTATCTCAAGCTTCTTAGGTGCATTTGGTCATAGCATATCACCTGGGATATGGGGGATTATTAGCAGGAATAATCTTTGTATATATATGCTATAATTACAAAAAGTTTGGTATATTTACTGTTTTTATAATTATACATATGATTATATTTTCAATAATGGGAGGAGCGTATTTACCATGGTGGATATCTTCGATTACTGGTGCCTTTTTAGCAGATTTTGTATTAAAAACATTTGGTTATAATAATGTTATTTCTCAATGTGCAGCATTAAGTTTGATAAACATAGGAAGTGCGTGTGGTGCATGGATACCGATAATATTTTTGCTGATTCATATAGAAGCGATTGGATAGCAAGAGGTCAATCAGCTGAAGCAATGGAGACCTCAATAAAATATGGGTCAGGACCATGGTTAATCCTAGGTATAGTATGTATAATAACGTTAAGTTGTATAGGTGTATTGATCGCAAGAAAAATTTTGAAAAATATCAAAATAATAATTTTTCGCTTGACAAGTAAATATTAAGGGTGTAAAAATAAGTATCAATAAAAATAAAACTTTAGAAAAGAATAGTAATTTTTGATTTTTAGCGAGCTAACGATGGTGAGAGGTTGGTAATTAATTTCTTAATGAACGCACTTTTTAGTTAATTATGAAAAATAATTGGTTACTCTGCCTTAAGGAGTTCAGTGGGTATGCTTATACCAAGAAAAAGTGGCAACATGGATTTAGTATTTCGTCTTTTTACAGTTCTATTAGGAATTGTAAAAAGACTTTTCTATTAGTCTGTAACTTTATGGTATAGAGATAAAAATCTAGGTATAAGAATATCAAAAGAGTGGCACTGCGAAAATTCGTCTCTTTATAGTTAGATAGCAAATTTAACTATAAAGAGACTTTATTTATTATTACTATAATTATCTAAAGGATAAATAAAAAGGAGACAAAATGAAAAATTATTACTATTAATAACTGCAATGGTTGCAGCAATTACGTTAACAGCTTGTTCAGGGGCAAAAACAACTAAAAACAAAGATGGATGAAATTAAAGAAAAAGGTAAAAATTGTCCTAGGAGTTTCTCCAGACTATCCACCTTATGAGTTTACAACTACAGAAAATGGGCAAAAGAAAGTGGTTGGAGCAGATATTTATCTAGCTCAAGAAATAGCTACTAGGTGTAGAAGTAGAAATCAAGAAATGGCTTTTGATTCACTAATTGCAGCAGTAAATGCTAATAAAGTTGATATGGTTATTTCTGGAGTAAATCCTACTGAAAGAAAGAAAAAGCAGTAGATTTTTCTGATATATACTACACAGGTAAAAGGTATTTTTATTTGTTAACAAAGATTCTGCTGAGATAAAATCAGTTTTGCAGATTTAAAAGGGAAAAAGTTGGAGTTCAAAAAGGATCTACATATGAAACATATGCTAAAGAACAATTAAAAATTGAAGATAAAGATTTACAATCTTTAACAGATGTGCCAAGCTTACTACAAGATTTAAAAATATTGATGTAGTACTAATTCCAGATGATGTAGCAAAAATTGCAAATTAATAAATACAATGACATTAAAATTAGTGCATTTAGTGCAGAAAATGATCCAGAAGCAACAGGTATGGCTATTGTCTTTGAAAAAGCAAAAGATGGTAGCAACAAAAACTTTATTAGAGAACAGAGTTAATACCCGTTATTAAAGAAAATTAAAGAGAAAAATCTATTTGAGAATTAGATAAATATGCAAAACTTGCTGCTGCAAGTGAATAGAAAGAGGTAAAAATAAAAATGTTTGATTTTCTCTCCAAAGTATTATACAACTTATCATAGACGCAACCGTAACAACATTAAAAAGTATCACTTATTGCGTTATTAATAGGATTGTTACTAGGAATAGTAATTTGTTTTAGCCAAAATAAGTACAATAAAAGTATTGAATGTACTAGCAACAATTTATGTTGAAGTAATTAGAAATACTCCAATATTAGTGCAAATTATGATTATATACTTTGCTCTTTCGAGAAGTAGAATATCATTTACTCCATTTTATGTCAGCAATAATTGCATTATCTATAAATTCAGGAGCTTATGTGAGCGAAATTTTCCGTTCGGGAATATTAGCTATAGATAAAGGTCAGATGGAGGCTGGACGCTCTTTAGGTCTTTAGTTACTTCCAAACGATGAAATTTATCATTTTACCACAAGCATTAAAAATAGTTTACCAGCTTTAGGTAGTAGAGTTTATATCGCTAGTAAAAGAATCATCACTAGTATACTTTGTCAGGGGTAGCGGATACTAATGTTTGCAGCCAATACTGTAAAATGCAACTTATGAAACATTTTGGTCCATATTTAATAGCTGCGGCAATATATTTTATAATTACATCAGTATTATCATTCCTAGTAAAAAGACTAGATTAGCAAAGTAGGTGAAGACGTTGTTGTTAGAAATAAAAATTTGCATAAAAATTCAGTAAATTAGAAGTATTAAATGTATGAATAGTTTAGTGTAGAAAAAGGGGAGAAAAATCGTAATTCTGAGGTTCTAGTGGTAGTGGAAAAAGAGTACAGCATTACGTTGTGTAAACTTATTAGAAACTCCTACTGGTGGACAAATATTATCACAACAGGGAAGACATTTACTAAACAAAATATCAATAAGTATAGAAAAAGTAGGAATGGTATTCCAAAAATTTTAATCTATTTCCAAATATGAGTGTTCTAGAAAATATAACGCTAGCTCCAAAAGCTTTTGGAGATGATACTGATGAAAACATAGAGAAGAAAGCAATAGAGATTATTGAAGAGAGTAGGGCTTGAAGATAAAAAAGATGTCTATCCAAATAGTCTTTCGGGCGGCCAAAAACAACGTGTTGCGATAGCACGTGCGTTAGCCAACTCACCAGAAGTATTATTAGTTGACGAACCTACTAGTGCTTTGGATCCAGAAATGGTAAAAAGAAAGTATTAGATGTAATTAAAGAGCTGTCAGAAGAAGGATTAACTATGTTAATAGTTACTCATGAAATGAACTTTGCTAAAGAAGTTGCTGATAAAGTAATCTTTATGGATGGTGGAATAGTTTTAGAAGAGGGAACACCGTCAGAGATATTTGACAATCCAAAAGAAGATAGAACTAAAGAATTCTTTTTCAAAAATTTTATAAGTTATTAGTTAATATTTTGCAAGAAATTAAATGTAAAGTTAAAATTTAAAAGTTCGTGAAACAACCTTGTTTATAGAAAATACAAGGTTGTTTTTATATTTTACAACTAAAATAACTTTTATTTAGTTGATGAGCAGTAGAGTTCCACAAAAATGAACGTTAAAATTTAATGTCTTGACATAATAAAGAAAAAGGTATATTATGGTATAGTTGGAAAAGGAAATAAAAATATAAATAAGGAGAAAATTCTAATTATGATAGAACGTCTTTTTAAATTAAAGGAAAAATAATACAAACAGTTAAAACTGAAGTAGTTTCAGGTTTGATCACATTTTTCTCAATGAGTTATATTTTAGTAGTAAAATCCAGCTGTATTATCGCAGCAGGTATTCCATTAGATAGAGTGTTTACAGCAACAATTATTGCAGTTTTAGTTGGTACTTTTAATTATGGCATTAGCAGCAAAATTATCAATAGTAGTTGCACCTGGTATGGGAATAAAACCTCTATTTTGCAACATTAGCTGCTACATCAGGTTATAACTATAAAACTTTATTAGCAACGTGTTTTTAGGTGCTGTTATTTTTTGTAATATTATCAGCAACAAAATTCCGCGAAATTTTAATCGATTCAATTCCTAATAATTTAAGATATGGAATTTCGGCTGCAATTGGGTTATTTATCGCATTTTTAGGACTTAAAAACTCTGCATTAATCGTAGCAAACCCACATACGATTCTTTCATTAGGTGATTTAAAAAATCCAGTTGCTTATATGACAATTTTAGGTATCTTTGTAATCCTTGTTCTATTAGCTTTAGAGGTGAAAGGTGCTATCTTCATAGGTATGGTGGTAGTCGCTATTATTTCACTACTTTTACAGGAATGTTAAAAGTTGATAAAATTTTGGTATTCCTCATATGGATTTAAAGCTTATTATATAATCCAGTTAGCGAGAGTATTAACGCATTACAATTAGGGTTATATGGAATAGTTTTTACATTTTTAATGGTAACACTATTTGATACTACGGTACAATGGTCGTGAGTAACTACACAAGCAGGTTTAGTAAAAATGGAAAAATGGAAAAAGTAAAAGAAGCATTATTAGCTGATTCATTTGCATCACTAGCAGGATCATTATTCGGAAGTACACCAACTTCAGCATATATAGAATCTTCTGCAGGAGTTGCAAACGGAGGACGTACAGGACTTACAGCATTGACGACAAGTTTCTTTGTAGTAATCTCAATTTTTATTCCCATTAGCAAGTAGACTAGCTTCAGTACCAGCAATTACATCTCCTGCATTAATTATTATTGGATCATTTTATGATGGAAAGTATTGCAAAAATAGATTGGGCTGATATCACGGAAGCTTTCCCAGCATTTGTTACAATTGTGGGTATTCCACTTACAGGCTCATATCAATGATGGTATTGCATTTGGATTTGATATTCTACGTTATTCTAAAAAGTATCAAAAAGACAATGGAAAGATATTCATCCATTGATGTATATTTTTGCAATATTATTTGTTATCCAATTATTATGGTTACATATATGTAATATCAGTAAGACTCACTTTTCAAGTGAGTTTTATTTTTAATCATAGAATAGTTTATTAATTTTATTTACTATATAAACTGTAATTTAAATATATTTTTGATTATTCAGAGAAAAATTAAGATTTAATGGTATTTAAATCAAAAATATTGATATTGTAACCGAAATATAGTAATATAGTAAGCATAATTATTTTATATGAGAGGAAAAATATTTTATATGAAAAAGGTTTACTAACCGGATTGTTATTATTTGGTATATTTTTGGCGCAGGTAATTTAATTTTTCCACTCAGCGCTAGGGAGTAAAATTCTGGTGAAAAATTTTTGGCCAGCAATTTTAGGATTTGTTGTTTCAGGAGTTGGAATTGCAATTGTAACACTAATCGTCGGGACTCTAAATCCAAAAAGGATATGGAGCAGAATTAGACGAAAAGATTTCGCCACTATATTCAACTACATATTTAGTATTGTTGTATTTATCTATTGGTCCCATTATTCGCAATTCCGAGAACTGCAGCGACATCATTTGATATTGGAGTAGCATCATTAGTAAAAAGGAAGTAGTTTACCATGGTTATTAATTTTCACAGTTATTTATTTTGCTTGTGCATTTATTCTTGCGATTAATCCTAGTAAAATATTGGACCGTGTAGGGAAAATTTTAACTCCAATTTTTGCGTTACTAATTGTAATTTTAGTTATATTAGGAGTGTCTAAGTTTGATGCTACTAATACAGCTGCAAAAACTTATGCAACAAGTTCAGTAGCTTTCGGTACAGGATTTATTGAAGGATATAACACACTTGATGCATTAGCGTCAGTAGCTTTTTGTATTATTGCAATGAGTGCTTTAAAACAACTTGGCTTTTAAAGATAAAAAAGAATTTTTAGCAAGCACATGGGTTGCTGGGATTGTAACAGCAATTGGATTCAGTATTCTATATATAGGTCTTGGACTTTTAGGGAATAAATTTGCAGTACCAGCAGAAGTTTTAGCTGATCCAAAAGTTAATAAAGGAGCATATGTTCTTACAGAATCAGCACGTGGAGTATTTGGTAACTTTGGTGGAATCTTCTTAGGAGTTATGGTTATCCTTACATGTTTTACAACTACAGTAGGATTAATCGTAGCAACATCAGAATTCTTTAATAAAAAATTCCCACAATTTTCTTATAAAGCATATGCTATTGTTTTCACATTAGTTGGATTTGCTATAGCAAATATTGGACTTCAAGATGTAATTAAATTCTCAGTTCCAATGTTGCTATTCTTATACCCAATCACAGTAGCATTAGTTATTATTGTTATAGTTAACAAGTATGTAGCATTATCGAAATTAGGTATGCAACTTGCTATGGGAGTAGTTACTCTAATTTCTATATTGTCAGTAATTGGAAGCACTATTTAAAGTAGCAGCGATAGCTGAATTAATAGCTAAATTACCGTTAGCAGCCCAAAGTTTAGAGTGGTTAATACCAGCATTAGTATTTATTGCTCTAGCAGCAGTATTGCCTAATAGACAAAAAGGAAAAGTTTACGATTTTAGTGAATTGTAAAATAAAATCACCTGTTGATAAATTATATCGCAGGTGATTTTTTTATATGCAAAAATAGTTAATTTCGTATTATATAATTTCGGAATTATTTTTGAATTAATTAATTTTTTACTTCATCTAGTAAGAACATCTTAATATTTAAAAGATTCTACAAAGCTCTCTAGAGAGACTAGTTTTTCAAAAATTAATTTTATCTGTTGTTTTGAAAGCTCTAATAGTTGATTTTTGGTGTTTTTTCTTCGAAATAAATTCAACGATATCTGATTTATAGCCAAATACTTCAACACCTCACTGAATAGAATCAGTAAGAAGGGTAGAAAATTTTTTTCTTTATAATACCATGCTTTTAGCATAAATGGAATAAAGGTCGAATCTAGTTGGTTATTAAGTTCTTTTTGACAGCATGGAACAGCAAAAATATTTTTGCATTCCAACCTAGGGATTTTAGTGAGGCGATGTCTGTAGCCGTATTGCATGCATGAAGACTGATAACCATATCGATTTTATTTTTATTTTCATAGTCGATGACATCTCCATAAACAAACTCTAGGTTATTAAAATTAAGTTTTTGGAAATGTTATTACAATATTCAATGACTTCTTTTTCAAATCAATACCAATAATTTTAACATTTAGCTTAAGAATTTCTGTTAAGTAATAATACGTTGAAAAAGGTCAAGTAACTCTTGCCACTACCAAAGTCAAAATTGTAATTTGGTTTTTAGTATCAAGCTGAGTTGTCGCATGCTAATAAATTCCAAATACTTGTTAATTTGTCTGAATTTATTAAAGCGTGCTTTTAATATTTTTCCTTCTTTATTTTGAATGCCTAATTCAATTAGAAAATCATACTTTTGTTTTTCATCTAGGAAGTATTCTTTACTAGTATTATGCTCAAAAGATATATCTTTTTTCTCTGTTTTCTTTTTATTTATACTAACTTTAAACTTTTTAGAAATTTTTATATTGATGATTTCGTCACTGGTAATAACACTAATATCTTTTTGCAAGAGAAAATAATTCTTCGAGCATAATTTTTATTTTATCTGCATCTGCTGTAATGATATTTTTCATGTTTTATTATACGCTTATAACGATATTCAAATTGTATATTAATATTGTTTTTTATATTAACAGGTTTTTGCAATAACTTTTATCAAGTTCTAATTCTTTTATTGCGTATATTAGAAAAAGTTATTTTAGCAAGATTATTATTTTTATATGAGATAATAATTCAGAGATTATTTCGTGATTCATAGTTTCTCCTTGAGAATGTATTAAATATTATTTATATTCCATATTACAATACTTTTGTTTTAATTGGCAAAATTAAAAATAATTAAATCAAACTCTGTTATTCTGTTGAGTATTACATTTATGCGTGGTATAATTTAGTAGTTAGAAAATATGAAAAAGGTAGATAGTATGAATATATTAGATATTATTGAAAATATAAAAATAAAAAAACCATTTATGGGATCATTACCAACTAAAGTAAATAATATTTCTCAAGATTCACGAAAAATTACAAAAAGGTGATGTCTTTTGTTGCAATTAAGGGCTATACAGTAGATGGCCATAATTATATAGAAAAGGTAATTGCACAAGGAGCTGCCTTAGTAATAGCAAGTCGTTACGAAGATTATAACGTTCAAGATTGTGCCGTTGTTGTTGTAAAAGAGCATGAAATCGAAAAAATAGCGAGTATGCTTGCAAAAAAAATAAATTCAGGGAACAAGGTTCATACTGTTGCAGTAACAGGAACGAATGGGAAAACGAGTATTTCAACATTAGTACACAATATGTTACGTGAATTAGGAGAAAAGTAGTTCTTATATTGGAACAAATGGTTTTTGGGAAAAACGATGATGAGCCAATTTATTTAGGAATACAACTCCTGATGTAGTAACTTTACATAACAAAATTGGTGAATTACATCGTGAAGATATTAAAAATTTAGCATTTGAAGCATCATCACACGCGATGGTATTAGGTAGAATTTACAATGTTGATATAGATGTTGCGATTTTTACTAATCTCACATATGAACACATGGATTTCCATGGTGATATGCAAACTTATGCTTATGATAAGAGCTTATTGTTTTCAACATTAGGAAATAATTTTTCTGAAGCTAAGTATGGGGTATTAAATAAAGATGATGAGTATTATAATATTATGTCAAAAATGCTTATACCATCAAGAAATAAATTATTCAGTGCTGGATGAAGCAGCAGACTTTTTATGCGTATAATATAAAACAATATAGTGAAAATGGAAGATATAAAACTACATTTACCTTAAAATCACCAGAAGGTGAATACGAGTGTCAGACAAATTATATTGGAGATTTTATGGTAAGTAATGTCCTAGCTGCTCTTATAGCGGTGTGGTTAAAAGGATATTCAGTAGAAAAATTGGTAAATATTTTACCGAACTTAGGAGCTTTATACGGACGTATGGAGATTTTAGGAGAAGATTTACCGATTGATATCATAAGTGATTTTGCGCATACTCCAGATGGTTATAAAAAATTATTGGAAGCAACTCGTGAAATTAGAAAAAACAAACGTACCTTATTGCTGACAGGAATGGGCGGTGGACGTGATATTTCTAAAGGACCGTTAATTGGTGAAATTATCTCAGAAGCTGATTATGTGGTTATAACAACAGATAGTCCACGTGATGAAGATGTAGAGGTTCTTATGGGGACAATTGAAAAAGGTATGACACATAAAAACTACGAAAAAGTATGGTTCAGAACGGATGCAGTAAAAAGAATTATTCAGTTGGCTGAACCAGGGGATGTTGTAATACTTGCCTCAAAAGGTCGCGAAGATTATGAAATTCTTCAAGGTGGCAAGAAGGTTTGGCATTCTGACCCAGTAGTCGCAATAGAAGAAGCTAAAAAGAAATTTAATGTGAAGTAGGAATTTGAAAGGAAAAAGACGTGATAGAAAAGATTAGAGAACAAGTAGAAAAAAGAAGAACGTTTGCGATTATCTCTCACCCTGACGCAGGGAAAACAACGCTAACAGAAAAACTGTTACTTTTTGGAGGAGCCATAAGAGAGGCGGGTACTGTGAAGGGTAAAAAGACAGGTAAATATGCAAAAAGTGACTGGATGGATATAGAAAAACAAAGAGGAATTTCGGTTACCTCTTCTGTAATGCAATTTGATTATGATAATAAAATCATAAACATACTAGATACACCGGGACACGAGGATTTTTCTGAAGATACATATCGTACACTTATGGCGGTAGATAGTGCGGTGATGGTTATTGATGGAGCTAAAGGGATTGAGGCACAAACACTAAAACTATTCAAAGTTTGTCGTATGCGTGGTATTCCAATCTTTACATTTATTAATAAACTTGACCGTGAGATAAAAGATCCACTAGAGCTGTTAGAAGAAATTGAAGAGAAACTAGAAATTGAAACATATCCTATGAATTTACCAGTTGGTATGGGGCAAAACTTCTTTGGGATTATGGATAGAAAAAATCATTATATTGAACCATTTAAAGAAGATAGCGACTTTGTTGAATTAGATGATGAATATAATATTGTGGATGATAACCCAATCGCACAAGATGCAATGTATCAAAAGTGCGTAGAAGATATGATTTTAGTTACAGAAGCGGGTGTTGATTATGATTATGAAAAACAACTTCGTGAGAACAAACACCAGTATTCTTCGGTTCAGCATTGTCTTCATTTGGTGTAGAAAGTTTCTTAAATTATTATGTAGATAATGCACCAACTCCAAAAGGTCGTCGTGGCATACATGAGGAAGATATTGAACCAACTGATGCTGAATTTTCAGGATTTATCTTCAAAATTCAAGCTAATATGGATCCAAAACATCGTGATAGAATAGCGTTCTTGCGCGTGTGTTCAGGAGAATTTAATCGTGGAATGGACGTAACTCTTGCACGTACAGGGAAAAAATTAAAAATATCTCGTTCAACAAACTTTATGGCGGACGACAAAGCTACAGTAGATGTTGCTTATGCTGGAGATATTATTGGATTATATGATAGTGGAAATTATCAAATAGGAGATACACTTTATCAAAATAAAAAAGTTGAGTTTGAAGCATTACCATCATTCACACCAGAAATTTTCGTAAAAGTTTCTGCGAAAAATGTTCTTAAACAAAAACACTTCCATAAAGGTGTGGAACAACTTGTTCAAGAAGGTGCAATTCAATATTATAAAACCTTACATACAAATCAAATAATTTTAGGAGCAGTAGGTCAGTTGCAATTTGAAGTATTTGAACATCGTATGAAAAATGAATATAATACAGAAGTTATAATGGAAAGAATAGGACAAAAGACAACTCGTTGGATAGAAAACGAAGATTCAATTAATGAAAATATGTCGAGTTCGCGTAGTATTTTTAGTAAAAAGATTTATACGATAATTACGTATTCCTATTCGAAAAATGACTTTGCAATGAACTGGTTTAACGACAAATATCCAGAAGTGAAATTATTTAGTAAGTTGTAAAATATCAACAAATAGTAAAAAAAGTTAATATACCTTATAAGGAATGACTAAATAAACAGGTTTTAAGAAACTATGATTGCTAGTCATTCCTTGATTTTTTATGTATAAAAATTTGAAAAAAGTTATTCTAGGTATATAATAAAGTGTTAGCAAAATTTTTAAATTTAAAGAGGATAGTATGAAAAATTTAATAAAAAAATGCTGGAACTCTACAAAGAACCAAAATATAAAAAGTGTTGTTAATTACATTTTCTTTGGAGTTTGTACAACATTAGTAAACTTTGTGACATATGCAATTTTGTATTATTATGGTATGGAAGTAATGCCAGCCAATTTAATATCGATAACACTGTCAATTTTATTCGCGTATTTTTGTCAATGCAAAATATGTCTTCAACTCAAAAAGCTGTAGGATTTTAAAAAGGTTTTTTTATGAACTTTCAAAAATTTTTCACAGCCAGATTAACGACTTTTAGTAATTGAAGTGTTTGGAGTTGAATTATTTATTTATGTAGAATGAATGCCTATTTGGCTAAATTTATTATTCAATTTGTAGTACTTGTTGCTAATTATGTGATTAGTAAATTTTTTAGTTTTTACAAAGGAGAAGAAATAATTTATGAAGTGGTTTATTACTGATATGGATGGAACTTTTTAAATGACAAAAAGAAGTTGCCCCTAACGCTCAAGATGTAGTAGTAAAATTGCAAGATAAAGGAAGTAAGTTTATCATAGCGACTGGAAGACCTGATATTGCAGTTAAACACTATTATTATAATTTGGGGATGAATGATGTAGTTATCTCCAACAATGGTAGCTTAATCAGAAACTTAAAAACAGGAGAGATAGTCTATCAAAAAGTTTTTACTATAGATGAAGTTGAAACGATATACAATATGTTTAAAGAGTTAAATGATGATGTTATAGAATTTCACGTTTATACATTAAACTATATTTATTGTAACAAGTTGTCGTTTAGTATGGCGCGTATGAAACGTTTAGAAGAAAATATGCCTGATGAATTAAAAAAACACCAATGTATATTCATGATGATATTGTAGGAGAAATAAAAGAAGAATAAAGAAGATTGTCAAAAATAATGATGATTGCAAAGGATCATGAGAAAGTTGAAAATTTCTATAAAAAGGTTACTGAAGTATTAGATGTAGATGGAACTTTTTCAGCAACTGATTTTTTCGATATTATGCCAAAGGGCTGTAACAAAAGGAACTGCAATAGAAAAGTTAGCACAGTATTATAATTATCCAATAGATAAATGTGTAGTGTTTGGTGATAATTTCAACGATAAAGAAATGTTTGATGTAGCTGGATGGAGTGTTTGTCCAGATAATGCAAGTACGGCTATTCAAAATATGTGTGATGAAGTCATTGGTAATAATAATGATTTTTCTGTAATAAAGTATGTGGAAGATTACTACAAAAAAATAAAATAAGTACTTGCGAAGTTTGATAAAATTTGATAAATTAGTATATAGCGTATTAATTTATACTAAAAGTAAAGAACAAAAATTATTTATTGTCGAGTACAATGAAAAACAAAGGAGAACTTTCATGAGAGGAAGAAGAAATGAGAAGAAAAAGTCTAGTAGAATACTTGCCTTTTCTGTCTTTAGTAGTTATTATTTTTAACCTCAATTGGTTTAACTACAAAAACTAATGCACAAAAAGTAAATCTAGGACTAGATCTTCAAGGAGGATTTGAGGTACTATATCAAGTAGAGCCTCTAAGAGATGGTCAAACTATAGATGAAGCGGCAGTTAAAGCAACAGCCGATACAATCAGTAGACGTATTAATATATTAGGTGTAAGCGAACCAGTTATTACAGTAGAATCTGGTAATAGAATTAGGGTAGAACTTGCAGGAGTTAAGGATCAAGAATCAGCGAGAAAAGTTTTATCTACACAAGCTAATTTAACAATTCGTGATGTAGATGATAAGATACTTTTAGATGGTTCTGATCTTCAAGAAAATGGAGCTTCTCAAGGTTTTGATCAAAATAATAAACCAGATGTCAATTTAAAATTAAAAGATGGTGAAAAATTCGGAAATATTACTTCTGAAATTAGTAAACGTGGTGCAGGTAAAAACTTAATGGTAATTTGGATGGACTTTAACGAAGGTGATTCGTTTAAAGCAGAATCTGCTAAAAGTAATCCTAAGTACATTTCAGCACCACAAGTAAGTCAAACTATTAACTCAAAAGATGTTCAAATCACAGGAAATTTACAGTAAAAGAAGCTAAAGAAATGGCAGCATTACTTAACTCCGGTGCTTTACCAGTTAAACTTACTGAGATTTATTCAAACTCAGTTGGAGCTCAATTTGGAGCAGATGCATTAAGTCAAACAGTATTAGCAGGGGCTATCGCACTTGGTATTATTTGTTTATTTATGCTAATAGTTTACCGTGTACCTGGATTTGTAGCTAGTGTAATGATGGTAGCCTATGTTTATATTACAGTTGTGTTCTTTAACATGATTTCAGGTGTTCTTACGTTACCAGGTATTGCAGCTTTAATTCTTGGGGTGGGTATGGCAGTTGATGCTAATATTATTATGTACGAGAGAATTAAAGAAGAAGTTCGTGCAGGATATCCACTTAAGAAAGCATATCTGGATGGAGCGCGTCAATCACTTTGGACTATTTTTGATTCTCAATTTACTACAGTAATAGCAGCTATAGTACTGTTTATCTTTGGTACAAGTAGTGTTAAAGGTTTTGCAACAATGTTATTACTATCAATTCTAGTCAGCTTTATAACTTCAGTATTTGGTACAAGATTACTATTAAGTTTATTAGTAAATTCTAATATCTTTAATAATAGACCAGAATATTTTTGGAGTTAATAAAAAAATCAATTCATGAATCTAAATTTGGAATTAATTCATTAAAAATTAAATACAAAATTTGAATGGTTAAGTTTTACAAAGAATATGAAGAAATTCTTCGCATTTAGTATAGCAATTATGATTGCAGGGACAATCTCGTTAGGAATGTTTAAACTTAACTTAGGAATTGATTTTTCTAGTGGTACACGTATTGACGTAGCATCAAATACAGAACTTACAACTGAACAAGTAAAACAAGACTTATCATCGCTTGGAGTGAAAGACGAAAAAATTGTTTTAACACCAGATAAAAAACAAGCAACTGTTCATTCTAAAGATAGTTTTGCACAAGATAAAGCTATTGAAATAAAAGAGTACTTCTCTAAAAAATACAATAAAGATGCTAATCTAAGCGTTGTATCACCAGTAATAGGTAAAGAACTTGCAAAAAATGCATTGTTCGCATTGATGTATGCTTCAATCGGTATTATTCTTTATGTTGCATTCCGATTCGAATGGAGAATGGGACTTACGAGTGTAATAGCTCTTTTACACGATGTAGCGGTAATTATATTTATAACAAGTATTTTACGTTTAGAAGTTGACATTACGTTTATTGCTGCAGTTCTTACAATTGTCGGGTATTCTATTAATGATACAATCGTTACATTTGATAGGATTAGAGAACATATGCGTCATGAAAAAGTATTGACATCAAAAGAGCAAATTTACAAACTTGTTGATGTATCATTACGTCAAACATTGACTCGTTCTATTAATACTGTATTAACTGTTATATTACAGTTGTCGTTATGTTATTAGTAGGAAGTAGCTCAATTTATACATTTAATGTAGCACTACTTATTGGGCTTATATTTGGTCTTTACTCATCTCTATTCATCGCCGCACAACTATGGGCAGTGTTGAAAGTTAGAGAGTTAAATAAAAAAGGAAAAATAGAAGTATCAGTTCGTAAATCTCCAAAAGAGAGAAAAGAAAATGATAAAGTATTAGTTTAAGGCCCTATGTCAAATATGGGGTATGAGAAAGTAACACTATAAAATGCTAAGCAGCTTCAAGCTGCTTGGCATTTTTACTATGCTTACCAACTCTTTCATTATTCTTATATTTAGAAACAAATAACCTAGACATAATCAAAATGCGTAACCTAAAATTATCAAAACTATTATAACCATAAGAAACTCTTTTAACTAACGTAATCTTATTATTAAAAACCCTCTAACGGACCATTAGAATACTCATACTTAACACTATTAATCATGCATTCTCTATATCTTTTCATCGTCTTAATTGCTTTTAGCCATACCTCTAGGTAAGCTAGTTGTATCCATATCCATTATGGATTTATACTAAAAAGTAGACACAAAAATAAACAATATAATATAATAAAATAGACACAAGAAAGGAAGTATTTAAATGGCGAAAAATGTCTATGATGAAGACTTTAAAAGATTAATCGTTAGCCTATATCAAAATGGTAAAAACACAAACTCAACTAAGTAAAGATTATGGTATTTCTTTAAGTGCTATTAATAAATGGGTGAAACAGTATTCTGAGATTAAAACTGAAGATATGATAGAGTTTTAGTTATAATAAATCCGAGCATGGTTTTTCCATGCCCCGGATTTATTATACAGCCTTAATTTTTTAAAAGCTAGTTGTGGAATGAATGCTTTTTGAAACAAAAACTATCCGCTATGTGGAAACGAGGTAATAGTCAAACAGTTAAAAATATCCTTTCTCAATAAAATAAGACTAGTTTAAGCTCTATAAACAAAGAAATGAGGTTTTTATATTGGGAAATAAATATAACAGTTTGAGACATACAAAGTATAGTGTAAATCAAGAGCTAGACGATTTGACAAATAAATCAAGCATATTTCAATAATACTAGAGTAAAAAGACAAAATTGAAATTATTTGGAGATTTGAAGAGTATAACGGAAAATAAGGAAAAATATGAGATGATACCTGTAAACCAAGAGTTCCTTTGTAGGAAAAAAATATATTCTTATGAGATATAAAGTCATGCTTGACTTTGCACGGACATAGATTTATGAATATGAGAATAAATATTTTAACAAATAGTTCAAGAGTGATATTGAGAAGTCTGGAAGTGAAAAATTTTATTGTTCAACTAATAACTCAAGAAGGTGAATAACGCGCAAGGAGAAATTCTTCACTTTGCACCTAGGTAACGGACAGGGGAGTAATATTAAAAACAATCATTATGTTTTTTTATAGAGTATAGAAAGAAAATGAAAAAATTTTTTTATTGTGCGTATAAGGAAGATGAAGAAAAATCTTAAGTTGTTTTACTTTGGAGAGGTAATGGAGAAAGGATATCATACCTTGGAATATGTATAGGATAAGTATTTATTGTAAGAATTTTTAAAAGCATGTATCCTATACCTAATACGTGGATGAATTTATAATTTGAGAGGGATACTGAAAGAAAAAAATCAGATAATATGAGATTTCAGCAATGGGGACTCATTTAAGAAATCGTGAAATCAAATAATCAGATTTGAAAAAGATGATTTTATGTGATATTAAAATATTTCAAGAAGACATATCATCTTCCGGCGGAAAGTAAAAATTGTTTGCATTTCTTATGCTTTTTGATTCGTGTAGGGTTTACTTTGCTTATCCTGATGTGTGTATTTGTGATTATAGGTTTGTTCTTCAGGCTGTATAATACAAAAAGAAACAATAGAAGCACTTATCATAAAAACCAATATAAAAAAATTTCATAACAAAGGGTTATCAAAAAGAGATAAAAATTACCATTCTTTTCTGAGCCATAGTTAAGAGAATAGATATAAATTTTTCCGCTAAAGAGTTGAAAAGCGTTATAACGTATGCTATACTATAAACTATTGAAGGTGTGTCTTCAATATGTTAGGAGATATTATAAAAAAATATGTAACCAGCTTGGGGTACCCAAGAGCAACTCGATCATGAGTTAGATATTGGTCTTTCAAAGATTGATAGGTGGGAAAATGGATATGTACACCTAGTAAATTGGTAAAAAGGTGTCTTTTAGAGTTTTATAAAATAGCAATGTAGATATTACGATAACTCTCCTAGTTAGAAGAATTGTAGCTACCTATTGCTAACTCTAATTAGATTCAAGTTGAAAGGAGAAACACTAATGGCCAGAGCAGATTTACTAAAAAATTGTTTAGTAGTTTTTAAACATGATGATAGAGAATTGTTTTTACAAAATTGCTAACGAAATTATAGAAGATGAGCGAAAAGAAAAACCATGGTATATTAGCAGATGATTTAAAATTAATTTTTAAATGGTAGTTTCCAATCTCCCCGTACTGTATCATCATTTGCTATTAATACACCTAAAGATTCGGACAAAGATGCTCCGCTTGTTGAAGTGATTTATCCAGATAAATACTTCGCTGATTTGATTACAACTGATGAAAAAATTGCACAACTAGAAGAAGTAGTTAAAGAATTCAATAATTGGGATGTGTTGGTGAGTAACGGTGTATTTCCAACTAGACGAGTACTGTTTTATGGACCACCAGGATGTGGGAAAAACGCTTGCAGCTCAAACGTTAGCTGCTGAAATAGGTATTCCTGTGCTTTATGTAAAATTTGATGCATTGATTTCATCATATCTTGGTGAGACGTCTAGTAATATAAGAAAGGTGTTTGAATATGCTAAAAATGATAGTTGGGTAATTTTTTTTGATGAATTTGATGCAATTGGGAGAAGTAGGAGCGATGCATCGGAACATGGAGAAATCAAAAGGGTGGTTAATGCTTTTTGCAACAGATAGATAATTATAAAGGGAAGGTCTCTTATTGTTGCGGCTACGAATTATGAACAGTCATTGGATTACGCAATTTGGAGGCGTTTTGATGAAACGATTCGGTTTGATATGCCAACAAATGAGGAAAAACTAAAGTTGTTTTCTTTAAAAATTAAAAAATTCAAGGGACCAGTTCATACATTTGAACAATATCTAAATAATATGAAACAGTTTTTCTCATGCAGATATTGAGAAAACTTCTCAAATTATTATGAAGCAATGTATATTAAAGGGTAAAAAAATCTACTCAAAGAAAGATATAGAATATGCAGTAAAGAAACAGGAAAGTATAGTTTCTTTTAAGGAAAAACAAGATATTAAGTAAAAATTAGGAGGAATTAGAGCATGTCTAAATATAATCATATAGAAATAGTACGAGAGGATATTGTTAAACGATATAAATTTCCTTCGAATAGAAAATGCTCCACGCCCTCCAGTTCGAAATAACGCAGAACATGGACAGAAACTAAAAATCAGAAATAAAAGATTCGCTGATAGATATACAGTCAAGAAGAAGAGACATTGGAATTCAGTCTGAAAATTTGATGGTTTTGGAATTCATTAGTGAAGCAATGTCTCTTGATATACTTGAAAAATATGCTGCGAAAATTTAATTTGTATCTAGTTGAGGAAACAACGACTCGAACAACAAACCATTCAAGATTGTTAATCCAATTTGAGAATATAGATGCACTAAATTCTTTTAATAGAGAGAGAGAGTTATGGGAAACTAATAGTGAAAAACAGGGAACTCTAACAAATTCACAAAGAAATAAGTTGTTTAGTTGTATTGAGAACATAAGGAATGTTTCAAGAGATGATCGTATTGGCGTTAGATTGAGAAAATATATTGATGAGACTAAAGTGACACCAGAGGATTTTTTTGTTGTGAACATAGATGTATGGTTTAATGGAGATGCAAGTACTGTATTTGAGTTGGAAAATCAGATTAAGCAGGCATTAGGAACAACAGGAAGTGAATTGCTAGGTGACTTATTTAAAATACCAAGTTTACTTCTTGGGCGTGCCTCAGTAAATGAATATTCATTAAATGCCTTATTGGATTTGGATATTATGGCAACAGTTGAGCTCCCTTTTAGTCCAGTTTCTGCTGAACCATATAAATTGTTTAAATTAGATTTTACTCCTGTAATACAAGATAACTTGAATGACAGAGCTCCTTTGGCAGCAGTATTAGATTCAGGTGTGTTCACTGGAAATCCTTTATTAAAAAATGTTGTAGTAGCAGAAGAAGAATTTGATACAACTGAACATACTACAACTGATATGAATGGACATGGCACTGCAGTTGCAGGTATAGTCGTTTATGGTGATTTTGATAGCTGTTTGAAAAATAGAGTATTTAAACCGTTGGTGAGAATTTGCAATGGGAAAATTATGCATAATGAGAGTGGTCCTTTTGGGGATACACCGTGTTTTCCTGATGATAAAAGACCAGAGCAAATTGTAAAAGAAGCAATTGAATATTTCAATAAAGAATATGGATGTAGAATTTTCAATCTGTCTGCTGGTGATAGTGAACACCTATATACTGGTGGTAGGCAATTTGCTTGGGCAGAAATGTTGGATCAATTATCATGGCAATTAGATGTTGTGATAGTAATAAGTGCAGGAAATGTATCAAATCCACAAATTAATAGTTTCTCGTCAAGAGAAGATTTAATGGAAAAATGTAGAAATCAACTTTTTCATCCTGAGCATAGATTGATAGATCCAGCAACATCTGCACTTAGCATAACGGTTGGCTCTATAACGAGGTTTGATGAACCAGAAGCTATTCCTAGTAGGGCTGGTAGACTTTCAGTTGGAAAGAAGGATTATTTGTCTGTTTTTACCCGTATTGGTAAGGGTGTTAATAAATCAATAAAGCCAGAATTTGTAGATTATGGTGGTAACTACGGTGTGCAACAAATAGGTCGTGATAATACAAGATGGATTACTTCAGATAGAAAGTTAGTTGAGCCTACACTTCACAACCTAAATGATCAGATATTTAAAGGATATTGTGGTACAAGTTTTTCCGCACCCCATGTCACGCATATTGCTGCTAGAATAGAACGTGCGTTAGAGGAACAAATTAAAACTCCACCATCTGCAAACTTAATAAGAGCAGTATTGGCAAATTCTGCGAAATATACCGATGAAATGAAGGAATGGGCAGAAGCGTCGAAAGACGAGCTATATACTGGGAAATCTAATCCTAAACAAGAACGTCGACTTAGGCTTATGGGATTTGGCAAAGTTGATGCAAGTTTACTTTATTCTTCTGACAATACAGTTACTCTATTTGCTGATGATAGCCTTGATTTGCGTTCATTCCATTTGTATAAAATTCCGGTTCCAGAGGAATTTTTGAAGGTTAAAGCAGATAAATCTATTTCTATAAGTCTTGCCTACAACCCCATTACAAGAATGAGTAGGAAAAGATTACTTGACAAATAATTTGTGGTTTGAAGTGTTTAGAAAAATAGATGAAAAAACACTGCTGCAATATAAAGCTAAAAAGGAATCTGGGAAAGACGAAGATGAAGATTTTTAAAAATGTCAGGCAAATATAAAGCTGATTTTTCACCAGGATATACTGAAATAATGAAGGGGACATTGCAGCAGAGAGTTTGGAAGAAGAAAGCAAAAGGTGGAAATGATTTGCTTTCGGATGAGAATGAGAATGAACCGTATATATATATTTTGGTTACTGGGAAAGAGCGTTTTAAGTATCCTGAGCAGGAACGACCTCAAGATTATGCATTAGCAATCACATTCTCTTTTGAAGGAAAAGATGATATCAAGTTATATAATAATTTGAGAGATAAAGTTAGAAAAAGAGAACGCAGTAGACAGAGAGAAAGAAGTCGTACACAAATTTAGTAGCTGTAAAATAAATCTAGGTCGAGAAAAAAACATGTCCTAGATATGATATATCTGTGAAAAATCTGAAGTTAGAAAAATTCTCTAGCTTCAGATTGTTTTGTTTAAAGTATTTATTAGTTAAATATGTTAGAGTAGATAAGAAAAAAATTAAATATGATATAATTTAAAAGTAATTTTAATAAGGAGAATAGTTTATAAATGGAAATGTTATTTAAACTATTGACTGAACATGTATATTTGATATTGTTTATATCAATGATTTTAGAATTTGCAGCTTTGCCGCTTCCAGGTGAAACAATGATGCTTCTTGCTGGTATTATGGCTTATGGAGGACATGCAAGTTATTTAGGAATGATATTAGCAAGTGCATTAGGGACAATAATAGGAATGCAGCTATCTTACGAAGTGGGACGTCGATTAGGAGTTAAAGCTATAGAAAAATATGGTTCATATATAGGGCTTACGCCTTACAGAATGACAAAAGCGTCTGAATTCTTTAATAAATATGGTAACATAGTAATCATAATTGCATATTATCTACCTGGAGTTCGTCATATATTAGGATATTTTTCTGGGATAACAAAAGTGGATGCAAAAAGATTCCATATCTATTCTACCTTTGGAGGAATTGCTTGGGTAGGAACATTTACTACTTTAGGTTACGTTTTAGGGCCTAGTGCCAAACCTGTATTCCATTTAATGCACAAATATGGAACATTAGCAATGCTATTTGGATTAGCTGGATTATTTATATATTTAATTTATAAAAATTGGGTACTAGAGAATTTTACGACATTTATTAAAAAGAGTATTAATTTTTATTCTGCCTATTATTTTTCAATAGCAGTAATAATTTATAAATTTTCGACTACACCAATGCTTCACCCAAAAATTTATTACGGATGTTTTATTTTACTTGGCAATAATATTATTAGTGATTTCATTTTTATGTTATTTAAGAATTACATTGAAAAAAATAATACTACAAAAAAATTGTTAGTGGTAGTAGATTATCAAAAAGATTTTGTTGATGGCTCACTAACAGTCAGAGCGTGCAAGCGAATTAGAAAAAGTTATTGTTGCTAAAATAGAAAAAAATATAGACAAGATAACCAAGATATAATGTTTACAAAAAGATACTCATTATACCAATTATTTAACTACAAGAGAAGGTCGATATATTCCAATAGAACATTGTATAATTGATACAGAAGGGCATGGATTATATGGTGAAGTAGCAAAATATGAAAAAGCATGCTAAAAAGTTTTCAATAAAAACATCTTTTGGTAGCATTGATTTAGCAAAAATATATAAGTCGCAGTGATTATGAGGAAGTTGAGTTTTGCGGTGTTGTATCGAATATTTGCGTATTAAGTAATATCATTATGACTCAAAACATATAATGAAAAAGTAGAAATTAAAGTAGATCTAAATGCAACTAAAGGTATGGATGATGAAATTGATAGTACACTTAAAAATATTTAGAACAACTTACAGTAAGAGTAAAAGAATAAAAAAGCTTTGGATTATTCCAAAGCCTTTTTAATATACGTTTTTCAGGAAATGTATAGAAAAATTTAACTTTTATGATAGAATAATAACAAAAATTAGAAGGGTAGGGTGAAAAATTATGAATTATTTATTAGTATCTCCGAACTTTCCAATAAGTCAAGAGTTCTTTGCGAAAGAATTAAAAGAAAAAGGTATTAATGTATTAGGGGTAGGGATCAGAAAGCTATGATGCATTAAGTCAAACATTAAAGGATAACTTGGTAGAATACTTTAGAGTTAATGATTTTAGAAGATTATGAAGAAGTCTTTCGAGCAGTTGCATTTTTAATATACAAGCATGGAAAAATAGATAGAATAGAATCTAACAATGAATATTGGCTTGAACTAGATGCTAGGTTACGCGAAGATTTTAATGTTTATGGAGTTAAACCTAAACAGTTAGAATTTACGAAATATAAATCAAAAATGAAGACTATGTTTAAAGAAGCAGGGGCGAGAGTAGCCAAGGGTTATGCTGCTAACAATAAAGAAGAATTAAATGGTATTCTGAAAAAATTGGAATTGCCACTTATTGCTAAACCAGATAATGGTGTAGGTTCTGCCAATACATACAAATTATTAACTCAAAGAGATGTAGAAGAGTTTATTAATGAATGGAATGAAAAGGTAAGCTATTTTTTTGAAGAATTTGTGGAAAATGGCGTTCTTTGTACATATGATGGGTTAATCAATCAACATGGAGATATTGTATTTGAGACAAGTTTTATTTATACACAACCTACACTTGACTTGGTCAATAATGGATTGGATTATGCAAATATTATTGAACCAAATATTGATCCAAAGTTAAAAAGAATTAGGTCAACGGATAGTTTATAAATTTGGTATGAGAGAAAGATTTTTTTCCATATAGAGTTCTTTTAGACTTCGGACAGTGAGTATATTGCTCTTGAATATAATAATCGTATTGCTGAGTGGAACATGTGTAGATTTATACAATTATTCTTATAATATTTCTTTATATGATATTTTATGCTGATATAGTGTTGGATAATGAAGTTCTTCAAAATTTAACAAATAAGTATACAATAGCGCTGTCTAGACGTAATAAATATAACTATATTCACTCTCTTGAAGATATACAGAAATAAATATACACACGAGCTACGTATGATTTCTTATGTTCCAGAAGCTTTTTCAACAGCGATGGGTGATATTATAATAATTATATCAGTTGATAATAAAAATCAAAATTAATGAAGTTATGGACTATGTTCAAAAAAATATAAAATAAACTGCGATAGTCTATAAGAAAGGAGAAAAGGTGAATAAAAAAGTTCAAAAATCTTATTATATATTGTTATTATTGGATTAGGATATGGTGTAGGAAATTTAATCGGATACTATGCAGGGGAACAACTTTTCATCACAAGAAGCACCAAATATTTATTTAATAATTGTAACATTATTATTTGGCATTATTTTACAAATTATAATTCATGAAGCAGGTCACTTGTTTTTGGATTATTAAGTGGTTATAAATTTATAAGTTTTTAAGGTATTTAATTTTTGCAATAGTTAAAGATGAAGAAAATAAAATAAAATTCAAAATAATTCAGGAACAAAGGGAACAGCGGGACAATGTTTAATGGAACCGCCAAAACTAGAAAATGGGACATTTCCTATAAACTATATTTAGCTGGTGGTGTGCTATTTAATATAATATTTTTCGTTGTTAGGGTGGATTATAGTACCCTAGTGTATATATGTTGATATTTACTTTAATCGGATTAGTTTTTGCAATTACTAATGCAATTCCTATGGGATTTAATGATGGAATGAGTTTTAAACTTTGCTTGAGAAGTGAAATAAATAGGTATGCAATTCATTTGAGTTTAGTTAGTACAGCTTATGCAATACTTGGAAAAATCTTATGTGGTAGAACATCCAGAAGTATTAGAAAAATAAAAAAACTTAAGAGTAAAAGGAAGCGACACATATAACAGATTACTTAAAGTTTTTTTAGAAATAGAATATAATCAAGATAAATTCGAATTAAAAAGTTTATGATGGCTTATTAAAACTTTATTTAGAAAATCCAGATTTAATATTGCCATATAAAATAGAGGTAATGAGAAGTTTAGTGATGTTTGCGAGTTTATTTGAGCCTGAATCAGAAATTATAGAAAAACTGATTAAGGATAAACACGTTAGTGCGCGTCTTAAAGCAAAAGAACCTCAAAATAAAACTATTTTGGCAGTATACGAATGGCGCGTAAAAATAATTCTCAAAAAGGCATTAGTTATTTTTAGAAGATGGTAGAAAGATTTTACATAGAAGTCCTCATTTATATGCAAAAATTATAGATGAAAAGTATATTAACTATATTGAGAGTTTAATAACATCTGAAATGGAGCAAAAATATAAAAATAAGAACCAAGATTGAGTTAGTCAAACTTGGTTCTATTTTTGTTTTGTTAGAAATTAAGGCGCTGAAATCTAAGTCATCATATTTCGAATCACTTATATCTGTTAATGAATCAAAGTCTGTATCAGGAAATAGTGGATCAAAATCATCAATATTTAAATTTTTCGTTGGATGAGGCAGGGTTTGTTAGAAATAAGCGCTGAAATATCTAGATTGTTATATTTATCCTCATGATTGTCTTTTTTATCTTCAAAAATTGTATTGTATATCTAACTCTTCTATGTTATTCTCTTCATTTTGATTATAAAATAAAACACCATACTCATCTAAAAGTTCTTCTTTTGAGTAATTTTCAAGTGGGTCTTCAATAGGAGATATAGTATTTTCATATATTTTCTTTACAGTATCCCTCACTTGTCTCAATATTATTTTGTTTTTGTTTGCCATGAATTTATTAAACTGTCAATAATATCTAGTTGGTTATCGTTAAGCAACGTTAATTTATTTTTAATTTTTCTACTTTATTCATAAAAATCACCTATACGATGTTGTGAACAGGATGTTTTTCATTTTCTTTTAAATAATTAATATAATCTTCACCCCAGTTCTCAAGTTCATTGAGAACGCCTTTTGAATTTTTCCGATATCTGTAAGGCTATATTCGACCTTTGGTGGAATTTGGGCATAAACTTTTCTATTTATAAGTCCATCTTGTTCTAGTTGCTTTAACTGTTTTGTTAGAGTAGCTTGTGTAATATTTCCTAATTCACGTTGAAGTTCATTAAATCTTTTTTCGCCATTATCCAAAAATGTGTAGTATTAAAATTGTCCATTTTTCCTGTTAATAGTTTTTGTGTAGTAAAAAGGACATGCACCAAATAATTCTTGATCTTTCATATTCTAACTCCTAAAATTTTTTATATTAATAAAATAGTTGATATAATCCATTACTATCTAAAAAGATACTAACTATTATAAAAACGTACTTGTTTATTTTGATATACATTATTATAATTAGATATATAAATTATAAACAAAAAGAAATATTTAGCAAGAGGCTAAATAATCTGGAGGAATAAAAATGACAGAAGCGAAAAATTTATATCAGAACAGACGTAGTGTATGCATTAGGAAAAAAATTTACTGATTTCTGAACAAGAGGTAATAGAAATAATTGATAACGCAGTGAAATATTCACCAAGTGCATTCAATTCAAATACTGCTCACGCAGTAGTTTTATTAGGTGATAATCATCAAAAACTTTGGGATATTACTTATGCTGAATTAGCAAAGCTGTTACCAACTGATGAAGCTGAAGCTACAACGAAAGGGAAAAATTGATAATTTTGCAGCAGCATATGGAACAATTTTATTCTTTGAAGACCATAATGTTGTAAAAGGACTACAAGAACAATTTCCATCATATGCGGATAACTTCCCATTATGGTCTGAGCAATCAACAGGTATTGCATCATTTGCAGTATGGAATGCGTTAGCAGAAGCTGGAGTAGGAGCAAAATATACAGCACTACAATCCACTAATTGACGAAAAAGTAGCAAAAGAATGGAATATTCCTTCTAACTTAGTTTTACGAGCACAAATGCCATTTGGCGAAATAGTTGGAGCAGCAGCACCTATAGAAAGAAAAACTCGTGTAAGAATAGTAAAATAATATAAAATATAACTTCCCTTAAAGTCAAAATACTACTTTGGGAAGTTTCTTTATGTTACTTAAAATAAATATTTTTAGATAGTGGTTTTATGCTTAGCATATTGGAATAAGTCTTTAAATGTGTTATTATAATAGATGTTATTAATAAATAAATTTTTGAAAGGTCTAAAAATTTTAAATCCCTATGTTAAATATAGTAATTAAAAAAATTTAGAAGACACTAAAAATTAGCAAAATTAGTTGCTGATCTCGATTGAAAATAATAAGTTGCTTTTTAATGTTAAATGGTGATTTAGCGGCAGGAAAATGACTTTTACAAAATATTTGGCTGAATATTTAGGGAGTAAAAGCTGTTGTAAATTCTCCGACATTTAACATTAGTGAAAGAATATAAGCTTTCCGGCTGGTCGCTTGTATCATATTGACGCATATCGTTTAGGAAGACAGTGATGAAGATTTAGGTTTTTGACGACATTTTTATGAAGACAATGTATGTGTAATAGAATGGGGAGAATTTATTGAAGAATTTCTACCACTAGAAAAATTAGTTTTCAATATTCAACTTAATGGTGAAGAAACGTAATATAGAGATAATCGCAACTGAGAAATATAGAAAATAGAGGAAAGGATTGGTGAAAATTGGTAAGTAGTAGTAGAAGCATCAAATGGTTTTTGTTCGATTGCATGTCTAGAGAATAATAAGGTACTGTCACAACGAAATATGGAATGCAGCAACAATTTATCAACGATAATTTTACAAGAAATTGATAATTGTTTAAAATGATGCAGGAAAAGCAAAAAGATTTAACAGAAATAATTGCAAGTAATGGTCCAGCTCATATACTGCCATTCATAGTTGTTGCAGCTATATGTAGACATTAGCTTATACTTTAAAATTGCCACTGAAAAGTTGTTTCAAGTTTAAAACTTCAAGCACTTTTGAGTTTGAAAGTAATAAATTAATCGTACCAATTTATTGATGCACGTCGTAATAATGTTTTTGCAGCAGTATATAAAGTTGAAAAATAAAAATTAATAGAAGTTTTTGCAAGAAGATTATTATTCTTTAGAAGAATTAAATAACTTTTTAAAAACAAGGATGAACAATTTGTTTATGTGGGACGTGATATAAAAACTAAAAGAAAAACTATTGTTGGCAGAAAAATAACAAGAATGAGCGAGTGCAGCAAATGTTGTCAAAATTTATGATAGTTTAGAAATTGTTGATAGTTATAATATGAAACCACAATATTTAAGGAAAAACAGAAGCAGAGAGGGAACTAGAAAATGATAAAAATAAATAAAGTAGATGTTAATGATTTGGAAGTACTTTCAAAAATTGATATTGATAATTTTTGAAGATGCATGGACAAAGGAAATGTTTAAAAGTGAATTAGAACATCCAAATGCAGAATATTATGGATTATTTAACGATGAAGAAATGATAGGTTTTGTGGTGGATGGTTAGTGTTTGATGAATATCAAATTAATAAAATTGTCATTGACAAACCTCATCAAAATAAAAACTTGGTCAGATATTTTTCACTTATATAATGCAGGTGCTAAAAATTAAAAGGTGTGAAAAAGCCTTAGTAGAAGTGCGGTGAGTAATATGCTGGCAATAACTGTTTATGAAAAATCAGGATTTGCTACAATTGATATTAGAAAAATTATTACAAAAAATAATGGTGAAAATGCCTATGTAATGGTAAGTGATTTTTAGTAATGAACAATTTTAAAGAAAAGATAAATATATTGGCGATAGAAACGAGCTGTGATGAAACGTCGGTTGCTGTCGTTAAAAATGGTAAAGAAGTATTATCGAATATTGTAAGTAGCCAAATTGAAAACTCATAAACAATTTGGTGGAGTTGTCCTCGAAATTGCTAGCCGTCAGCATATAGAAGTAGTTATTCAAATTGTTGAAGAAGCACTGTTGAAGCTAAGACTTCACTTTCTGAAATAGATGCATTGTGCGTAACGCAAGGTCCGGGGTTAATAGGGTCGTTGTTAGTAGGTGTAAATGTTGCTAAGTCATTAAGTTATGCTCTTGATAAACCATTAATTGCAGCACATCATATTGCAGGCATATTTATGCCAGTAATATAGATAATGATATAGTTTATCCATCGTTGGCTCTAGTAGTCAGTGGTGGGCATACTGAACTTGTCTTTATTTAAAAGATGAACTTAATTTTCGAAATTATTGGTTCTACTCATGATGATGCGATAGGTGAAGCATATGATAAGGTAGCAAAGGCAATTAAATCTAGAATATCCTGGTGGACCCTAAAGTTGACAAACTTGCAAAACTAGGGAGGATAAAATACAAATTTCCACGTGCTATGATTGATAGTAATGATTATAATTTTTAGTTTTTCAGGAATGAAGTCTGCGGTTATCAACTTTGTACACAATGCTAATCAACGAGGTGAAGAAATAGTACCAGAAGATTTGGCATAGTTTCCAAACGGCAGTAGTGGAAGTTTTAATTACAAAAACTAAAAGGCCATAATTAATTTAGGAGTCAAGCAGCTGATACTAGCTGGAGGTGTGGCAGGTAATAGTGAGCTTCTAAGCAAGTACTAGAACTTGAACAAGAATTAGGAATAGAAGTATTAATTCCAAAAATGAGTTATTGCAGTGATAATGCGGCGATGATGGGAGCGGTAGGATATTATTACTATAAAAATAATATTTTTGCAAATCCATTAACGTTAAATGCGAAGTCAACATTAGACTTGGAAGAAAATTAATAAATAGTTTATTTTCTATGTGATGTAGATTGTAAAGTTTAAACATAAGTTTAAATATAGTTAGTTAATAAGAAATTATTTATAGATATTGAATAATTAAGGATATAGAGAGGTAGTAAGTGAATTATAGTATTAATGATAAAACAGCTGTAGCAAAAAGAAAATAACAAAGGAAGCAATGTTATTAGTAAAAGAATTAAATAGTAACATAAAATGATTTTAAAAATGGAAAAGAACTTTCTAAAATAGTTACTAAAGATCCTGACATGAATGATGATTTTGGGCGGAATTATGTGAGCTTGATTTTACAAAAATCCAATTTTTCCGATAAGATCATTATTAGCTGGGATATTAAAAATAAAAGAGATGTTTCCAAATATTTCAAGAATATATGATTACATAGTTTTAGAAAATAAGATATATTTTGATAACTATGAGCAAAGAATAAGAAGGAACACTCCAGCAACCTTTAATAATTTATTTTGGTGGATTTTTGGGGTGGGATTTTGCTATAGCTAATTTCATTTTATTATTTTTACTCCATTAAATTATCGAGAAGTACTTTTTAATTTGATTGCAGGATGTTTTATAGTGCTCTTTTTAGCTGAAATATCAGATAGGCAGTATCTTTTGAGTGGAAAAATCACCTTATTTTGAAAATGGTAAATTTCTAGCATATGTGTGGGTGTATATACCGACAATAGTTTTTATATTTGTACATGAATATTACGTTATTGCATACACAAGGATTTGACTATAGTATTGAAAAATCAATTTAAACTTACTATTGGATTTATATTGTAATTTTAATTATAATTAACACTTTGTTTAAATTGAAAAATCCATAGAGTTTATTTATAAGACATATTTTGTAATATTTAAATTAATAAGTTTTCTAAGTTTGATATATTATTACAATGTATTTTGTAGGAGAAAATATATATTTCCGTTTTGTTTATCATAGTAACGATTATAATCGGTGTTTGTCTTAGTGTAATGAAAAAGTCCCTTGTTGATAGAATGTAAGACTACTGTTTTATCCAATGACATTTTTCTATTTGACATATCTTAGATTGATTTTGATAATTATAATATAGTAGGATTGTTTAATGAATTATTGTACGTGCTGCAGGAGTTTTGCAGGATTAATAATATTACGACCAAGACTAGAATAAAAACTAAACTAGATACAGAATAATCCCTTTCGATAATAAGAAGAAAGGGATTAATATTTCCTAATTGTATAGCAATCAGAAAACATCTTTAGTTGATATAAAGCGATATTGATTTTATCTCGGCTATTATTTATGTTAAAATATAATATGATTAATATTAGGAGGCGATGTTATGGCGAATATATATTTAGACTATGCAGCAACATCAAGAAAACACTTTGATATTATTGAGAAAAGTTTGAATATACTGAAGGAAGTTTATGCTAATCCTAGCAGTAGCCACACTTTAGGAGAATGAAAAGCTTTTTAGAGTAGCTACGTGAAATTGCCAAATCAATCTGTGCAAAAACCTGAAGAAATTATATTTACTTCTGGTGGAACAGAGTAATAATCACAGTTTTTCAACCATGTACTAAAATCGTTTTGCTGGTGGAGAAATTATTATTTCGTCTATAGAACATCCATCAGTTAAATCAAGCGTTAAACATTTAGAAAAATATGGATTTATTGTTCATGAATTATGCAGATAAAACAGGAATAATTGATTTAGAGGAATTAAGACAGAAAATAAATGATAAGACAGTTTTGGTTTCTATTATGCTTGCTAATAATGAAACAGGGATGATAAACCGCTTAAAGAAATTTCAGAAATAATTAAAGGTAAGAATATTTTATTACATAGTGATATTGTTCAAGCATTTGGAAAGGTAGAGATAGATGTTTCTGATTTAAATTTAGATTTTGCATCAGTTTCCGCACATAAAATTGGCGCTCTTAACAATTTTGGTTTTTTATATGCAAAAAATGGTGAGGTAGAACCGTTTATTTTGGGTGGAGGACGAGAAACATGGACTTCGTTCAGGAACAAGTGATTTACTTGGAACATTAGTTCTTGCTGATTGTGTAGATGAAACATTAAAATCAATCTCAAAACTTCGTGAATTGAAAAATTATTTTCTTGATAAACTAGAGGAAAACCAAGTAGAGTTCGAAATTAATGGCTTAAAGGATAATTCACTTCCTAATATAATGAATATATATTTTAAGAAGATTGAATCACAACGACTTATTACGTAGTTTAGATTCATTGAATATTTATATATCTGGAGGTTCTGCTTTGTAGTTCTGGGAATATAAAAAGGTAGTCGAATTATTACAGAGATGTATGATATAGAGCGAGCTAGTCATTCAGTTAGAATAAGTATTGGCTTTGATATTACAAAGGAAGATTTAAATTTTGTTATTGATAAAATTGTAAGATTAGAAAATAGAGGAAAAGAAAGGGATAATTAATGAGTAATGGTAAAAAGTAGTAGTTGGTATGAGCGGAGGAGTAGACTCATCAGTAACAGCATATCTTTTAAAACAACAAGGGCATGATGTTATAGGTGTTTTTATGAAAAACTGGGAAGAAAAAGACGATCGTGGAGTTTGTGTTGCTGAAAAGACTATGAAGATGTGATTAAGGTTTGTGGAGCAAACTGATATTCCATATTATTCAATAAATTTTTGAAAAAGAATATTGAACAAAGTCTCTCACATACTTTTTAGATGAATATAAAAAGGTCAGCCACCAAACCCAGATATTAGGTGTAACAAAGAAATTAAGTTTAAAGTTTTCTAGAGTATGCGGAAGATTTAGGGGCTGACTATGTAGCACTGGTCACTATGCTCGTGTAAAAGATGAAGATAATCAAAGATTACTTTTTACGTGGTGTGGACAATAACAAAGATCAAACATACTTTTTATCACAATTAAAACAACATCAAATTAAAATATTTTTATTTCCTGTGGGAGAACTTGAGAAAAAGGATGTAAGAAGAATAGCGGAAGAAGCAGGTCTTGCGACTGCGAAGAAAAAAGATTCAACGGGAATATGTTTTATTGGTGAGAAAAATTTCAGAGAATTTTTATCTCAATATTTACCAGCAAAAAGAGGAAAAATGGTAGACCTTGATGGTAATATTCGTGGCGAGCATGTAGGACTTTGCACTACAATCATAGGACAACGTCATGGGCTAGGAATTGGTGGAACAAAAGATACAGATGGTGAAGCATGGTTTGTTTGTGGTAAGGGATTTAGAAAAATATTCTATATGTTTGCCGATGATTCCATAGTGAGAAATTATTCTGATAGTCTTTTAGCAAGCTCGCTTTCATTTACAACTACGATCCACAACCTAATAAATTTACTTTGTACAGCAAAATTCAGGATATCGTCAACCAGATACTGAAGTAGATGTGAAATATTAGAGTATGATAGCAAAAAGTTGTTTATAAAAACCCAGTTCGTGCGGTAAACCCCAGGACAAGCCGTTGTCTTTATGACGGAGATGTTTGTTTAGGTGGAGTCATAATTGATGAAGTTTATAAAAGACGGGGAAAAATTGCAAGATAAATAATAAAAAGATAATTGCGAAAAATCGTAGTTATCTTTTTGTATGGTATTAGTCTAAGAAATAAATTTTATTCTCTTAAATCTCAGTACCACTTTTTATTGTTTTTGGTGTTATAATATAAGAGACTGGGGAATAATTGTGAAATTTAATAAAAGAAGAAATAATTTTGTTTTTAAAACAAAATTTTAAAAATTATAGCAGCTGCATTTTTATGTAGTGTTATTTTGTAGCGGCAGGGTTTTTATTATTTCAGTAGTTCATCATCGGGTAATAATAATATAAACTTTAATGTTCAAAAATCCTCAGAAGATAATCAAAATGGGAGCAAAAAGAGGATGAAAACAAAATTTTTGTTGATGTAAAAGGTGCTGTAAAAATCCAGGTGTTTATGAGACTACAAAAGAAAAGAGAGTCAAGGATATAATTGAAGAGGCTGGAGGATTATTAGAAGATGCTGATACATCTAATATAAATCTTAGCCAAAAAGTTACGAGATCAGATGGTCATTACATTTTGAAAAAGGGAGAGAAGCCAAAAGCAAATTGGGGAAGCTTCTAGTGTAGGTAACTCAAATGATGCGATTATAAAATATAAATACAGCAAGTAAAGAACAACTTATGAAAATATCTGGAATAGGAAAAACTAAAGCTGAGGCTATACTTGCCTATCGAGAAAAAAATGGGGAATTCAAAAAGAAAGAAGATATAACAAAAGTACGAGGTATAGGGAAAGCTACTTTTGATAAAATTAAAGATAAAATAGAGGTATAATTATGCAAAGAATTAGTTGGGATGAATATTTTATGGCACAAAGCCACTTATTATCATTAAGATCTACATGTAGTAGATTATCGGTAGGAGCGACTATCGTTAAAGATAAAAGGATAGTATCTGGAGGATACAATGGATCAATAAAAGGAGATGAGCATTGTATCGATGTTGGTTGTAAAGTTGTTGAGGGACATTGTGTGAGAACAATACACGCTGAAATTAATGCGATACTTCAATGTTCAAGATTTGGAGTAGGGACAGAAGGTGCTACAATATATGTAACACATTTTCCTTGTTTGAACTGTACAAAATCAATAATTCAAGCTGATAAAAGAAATTTGCTATGCAAATGATTATAGAAATAATGAATATGCTCGAGAGTTATTAGAAAAATCTGGGATTATAGTAAGAAAAGTAGACTATGATGTCAATTCTGTAGTAGAAAGGCTTTTGGATAATAAGTAATGTATTACTTACAATTAGCAATACTAGCATTAGGGCGGTATTATTAAATTATAATTTTTAATATCTATGCTATGTATAATTATTTTTCTACTAATAACTTGAAAAATAAAAACCTTAATGCTAGGAAAAACTATTATTTGTATAATAGTTTTCTGGCATTTTTATCTGGGGAGCATATGAACAGAAAACAAATACCACACATATATCTGATGAAAAATATAGATATAATCTAACAATAGATGATAGAATTCAAGTGAATGGCAATTATTTAAAAAGATTATGAAATTAAATAAGGAAAAAGTTCTATTCACTTTATATTCTTAAAGATGAAAAAGAGAAAAACATTTTTAAAAGAATACTTTCAGGGTGGAATGCTAAAAGTAAACGCTGATATAGAAGATATTGGTGAAAAGAAAAATTTTTATTCCTTTGATTATAAAAATATAATGAAAATAAGGGTATTTTTTAAAAACGTAAAAGTCAATGAGTATTAAGAATTTTGAAGAAAAATAAAGGAATTATTTTCGAAAAATAAAAATATGGAGAATTAGTCTAGGAATAAAATTCATAAAGAGATTAGTTTTTGATAAAAGTGGCATATATAGAAGCACTTATTTTTGGGGATAAAGCATATTTAGAAAAAGATGAGATTATTAACTATAAAAATTTAGGAACGAGTCATTTACTAGCAATTTCTGGCTTGCATCTAGGGGCATTGATTTCGCTGATTTATTTCATTTGTTAAGGTTACGATTTAGTGTAGAAATAATAGAGAAAATAGTATTTTTAGTTATCCCATTTTATATGTTAATAAGTGGTTTTAGTCCATCTGTTTTACGCAGGGGCATGATTATGCTTTTATATTATTTTCCGAAAGAAGGATATGACAAAACTGGAGGCATTACTGACAACGTTTATCTTAATGTTGTTTATTAATCCATTATTAATATTTGATATAGGATTTGAGCTTTATCATTTTAATAACGTTTTTGTTTGCTTATGCGTCGGATGATTTTTAAGTGGATCAAAAAAATATCTTTACTTCAGGCTTTTAAAATTAGTCTAGTTTCATCTTTAGCTAGTTTGCCAATTTTAGTCAGTGAATTTTTATACTTTTTTCTTATATTTCAATAATAAGTAATATATTCTTAGTTCCAATATTTAGTTTAGTAATTTTTCCGTTAGTTCTTATAAGTTATGTTGTATTTTTATTTAGTTCAACAATGTTTAATGTAATTTTCAAACCAATCTTGAATATTTCTAGTTTTTGATAAAAATCCAGGATTTATTTTTAAATTTTTCACCAGTGGTAATAGGTAGACATAATAATTATGTTGGAGTTATAATTTTTATTTTTATCTTGGGTATATTAATTTATCTTAATAAAAATAAATTTTACTAGCAAACTTTAGGAGTACTATTACTATTCTTTACGCTTTTAGGTTTTTAGCTTACATAGAGAAGATAAAATAGAAGAGGTGAAAATTGGTAAAGGTGAAATTTATTATGTAAGAGGGGAAGGTATAATTTATTAGTTAATACCTCTAATAATATACAAAAATTTTTATAATGATTTTCAAGACGTGAATATGATATAATAAACGAATATAATAAAATGTTGAATTATGAAGGGAAGAGAAAAATTGATTATCTTGTTTTAACGAGTTTTTAAAAGAGATAAGGTAGGGTATGCAAGCGAACTTAGGGAAAAGATATGGTTAACGAAGTAATAGTCCTAGATAAAAATAAACACAAGCTCAAAGAAATAATCAAACTTGCAAAAATTTAATGGTATAAAGGTTAGTTGAAATAAAAGAAAATACAGGTTTTGATTTAGGAACAATAAAATTTTATTACGGTGAACGACAGTTTAGTATAAAAAGGAAAATATAGAGAATTTAAAATAGAGGTAGATTATTGATGAAAAAATGTTTATGTGATTTACGGTGAAAATTTTGAAGCGGTAAAATGACTATGAAAAAGAAATTACTAAAAGTTATTTAAAAAGAAGTAGACGAGTTTAATCGTGTAAAATTAAATATGAATGACCATACGCTAGAAACATTAGTTTATGAATGTAGAAGTAGTGGTTTATTCGGTAATGAGAAAGTAGTAGTAGCTGAAAAACTGTAATTTCTTACTGGCAAAACCTAAAAACTTAAAGTTGAACATAACGTAGACGTTTTGACCACATATTTAGAGAATATAAATGATGAAGTTATTTTTAATTCTGAAAAATTCTGAAAAATTGATAGTCGATAGTTAAACAATTAAAAGAAATTGGTGAAGTAAAAAGAATTTTCTAATTTTAAAGAACATCAACTTATTGATTACATAGTAAAAACAAGTGGAAGAATTGGGATTAGAAATATCAAAAAGATAATGCTCAATTTTTAGTAGACTACACACAGTTGGATTTAGCTAATATAAAAAGAATTAGAAAAACTTGTTCTTTATTGCGAGGGAATAGGCCGAATTTCTAAAAGAGATATAGAGTTGTTATGTACGCGAAGTTTAGATTATGATGTCTTTAGTTTAACAAAATGAACTTTTTGGGAAAAATTACAAAAATTACGTGAAGTATATAATTCGCTAGTTTTGAGAGAGAAGAACCGATATTTTTACTTTCATTAATTAGCGGGGCAACTTAGACTCTATTATAAGGTAAAAAGTATTTCTAAACGAGCATTATTCTCAAAAGAAATTGCAAAAAGAATTGGGTATTCATCCATACAGAGTTCAGTTAGCAGCACAAACGGTTTCTCATTATGATTTAGAAAAATTATGAGAAGCATAATTATTGCTGCAGATTATGATAAGTTATTAAAAATCATCTTATATGGATAAGTATTTGATTTTAGATTTTTATAAATAAATTAATAGATGGATTGGAATAGAAAAAGCTCAAGTTACAAAGAAACATAACTTAAGAAACAGAATTTAGGTTTAATTCTGCAATTAAATCTGAATTCTATTTTTTCTTTAAAAATTTCTAAAAAAGGTTGCAAAAATTCTGAAAAATCTATTTATTATATTTTTATAAAATGTTATAATTAAGAAAAATTATAAGGAAAAGGAATGTTTAATTTATGAAGAAAATAGAAACTAAATTAGCTCAGTTGAGCAATAGAAAAGATAATGTAACGGGAGCAATCGTTACTCCAATTTATTTATCTACAGCTTATGCACATCCTGGATTAGGAGAAAGTACAGGTTATGATTATACGAGAACAAAAAATCCTACTCGTACTATTTTAGAGGAGGGGCTTTGCGACCTTGAAGAAGGATGTTGTGCTGTTGCGACAAGTTCTGGAATGAGCGCTATTCAATTGATTTTTGAACTTTTTGACTTGAATAGTGAATTTCTAGTATCACGAGATTTATATGGTGGTAGCTTTAGATATTTTGATGAATTGGAACATAAAGGTGCCCAAAAATTTATTTATTTCACCGATGAAGAGGATTTGAAAAATAAAATAACTGATAAAACAGAGGCAGTTTATGTAGAAACACCAACTAATCCTTTAATGCAGGAAGTGAATATAGAGCAAGTAGCAAAAATCGCAAAGCAGAAAGGAGCACTGTTAATAGTTGATAATACACTGTTAACACCATTAAGACAAAAACCTTTAATTTTGGGTGCGGATATTGTTATTCACTCAGCTACAAAATATTTAACTGGCCATAATGATATATTAGCTGGAGCTGTAATTACAAATAACGAAAAATTGGCGAAAGATTATTATGGCTTTCAAATACAACAGGTGCGGTGTTGTCTTCATTTGATAGTTGGTTGTTTATTAGAAGTTTAAAGACTTTACCATTACGCTTTAGTAAACAAGAAAACAATGCAATCAAATTAGCTGAGGAATTAGAAAAACATCCAAATGTTAAAGAAGTATTATATCCTAAAGAGGAGCTATGTTAAGTTTTTAGACTAAATGATGAGACAAAAATTGATAAGTTTTTACGTTCTCTTAAAGTAGCGACATTTGCTGAAAGTTTGGGAGGAGTTGAAACTTTTGTTACATATCCAACTACACAAACTCATTTTGATATACCAGAAGAGTTACGTTTATCATATGGTTTAACACCAGACTTGTTAAGAGTTTCTGTAGGGATAGAGGATATTGATGATTTGTTAGAGGATTTTTTAAGAGCTTTAGAGGTTTAGGGGGAGTTGAATAATGAGTATAGTGAAGAATTTGTAAAAACTATTATGTAGAAAGAAGAAATACTAATAGTTTAAAATGGGATGCATTAGAAGAGATTTGGAGATGAAAATCTACTAGCTTTATGGGTTGCAGATATGGAATTTAAAACACCAGAATGCATTAGAGAAGATTTAAATAAAAGGATTGAGCATGGAGTCTTTGGCTATACAAAACTCCCAGAAAGTTATTGTGATGCTTTATAAAAAATGGCATAAAGATAAGTATGATTATGAAGTGAATAAAGATTGGATTAGATTTGCACCAGGTATTGTACAAGCAATATTATGGGTGATTCACGCTTATACTAAAGAAAATGAAGCTATTATAATAATGCCACCAGTTTATTATCCTTTTGCTAATTCTATACGAAATAGTAAGCGAAAATTGGTTGAATCGCCGTTAGTAGAAAAAGATGGTACTTTTTAAAAATTGATTTTGAAAAATTTGAAAATGAAATTGCTAATAACGATGTGAAATTATACATTCATTGCTCACCGCATAATCCAGTAGGGAGGGTTTGGACACTAGAAGAACAAAAACGAGTATTTGAAATCTGTGAGAAGCATAATGTTCTTGTGCTATCTGATGAAATTCATCAAGATTTCACCTATGATAAAAATAAACAAATTTCTGCACTTTCATTGGAAAATGGAAAGTATAATAATAGATTAATAGTTGCTAATTCTGGTTCTAAAACTTTTAATTTAGCCTCATTAGTACATGCGACACTTTTAATCCCAGATAGTAAAATTCGTGAACAATTTGATAAATATAGTAAAAACTTAGAGCGGAGCCGAGTTTATTGGGACAAATAGCACTTGAAGCGGGATATAGAGAGGGGATAATTGGTTAAATGGATTAAAAAGAAACAGTTATTTTCAATTATAATTTATTACATGATACATTAGCACAGAAGGTTCCTGAAATTATAGTATATCCGTTAGAAGGAACATATTTAGCATTTGTTAATATTGAGAAAGTTTTAAATGGAAAAACAACAAAGCAATTTATACAAGATGAGGTGTGGATTAGCAATAGATTTTGGTCACTGGTTTGGGGAAGGCTATAACAATTATATTAGAATTAATCTTGCTACAAGTCCAGATAATATGAAAGAGGCTGTTTCAAGGATCGTTGAAAACTGTAAATAAGTATGATGAAATATTACTACCACTCAGTTTACTGAGTAGTTTTTATTATTTAGCTAGGTTTGATTTGTATCTCAGCAGCTGCA